>Ga0214543_1002943_pt1 | contig 33452 bp, 33 predicted proteins | sample CNSS2metaG_FD_160094 | JGI IMG/M metagenome (GOLD analysis project Ga0214543, IMG submission 160094) | Root nodule microbial communities from cowpea collected in UCLA plant growth center, Los Angeles, California, USA - CNSS2 | ecosystem: Host-associated > Plants > Roots > Nodule | place: USA... | reverse complement strand
GTACACTTGCTTCATGCCTTTTACTTTATGCTTTATGCCTTTGCTTTACTCTCTCCTCCACATCATTTATGCTCCCCAATCACCATGCGCCACCTAGCATTGCTTTCTTACTCCTAATTAACCTACAAAGCAAATAAACATAGATTAGCATGTTGGCTTAAGTCAAGTCAACTATAGTCAACAAGTCAAACCTAGTTAAAGGTTAACAAGTCAACTAAAGTTGATTCAACTAAGTCAACTTTGGGAATCAAAAATAATGATGAAGGATTGACCCCAACCAAGGATGGAGGCATATGCTTAAGAAGACTAAGCATGTTTAGAAAGGAAGTTCATTAATCCTTCATCCCTTTCAGGTTTTGTTGTGGCAGTTTGGCTACGGTTTTTGCACCTCTTTAAGCTCCTAAATGTGGTTGGTTAACATGTCTTTGAATGCTTAGTCTTTAAGCGTCAAATCCATGAGTTTAAATGCTTGATAGCTACATGTTTGTGTCTTTGTGTATGTCATGTTGAGTCTTTAAATGTGTCTAACTTTTGCTTGAGTCATATGTCATATGTTAACTTGAAGTTTTCTTATTATTGTTTTTCCAAGTATTTGAATCTTTCTTTCACTTTATGTCTTGCTTGATGTATGCTCCATGAAATTGATTTTGGCCTAAAACTTGAGGAACTAAGTGTCCAAGCCACCTAAAACTCTTTCTCACCATTTTATGAAGCTAGTTGTGAAAAGAAGAAAATTTTTACACCAAAATTTGTCAAAAAACTGAGAGCAAACTTGCTCATTGGTGAACTCAAAGTGTGTTTGTCACTAAGTGTTATGCTACTAGTTTTCATGCTTGAGAAATGGGTGATATTGGCAAATTAGTTCCATTTTTTGACTTAGTTATGATCTTTCTTGGTGTATGCATGATTTAGGACTAGGGAATGCATGTTCAAGTATTTTCCATGTCATTCTTATAATATGCTTTTCTTGTTTTAGTCTTGTTAAAAGTTTGTCTCAAACTTTTCTTCTTTAGAGTTTAGCATTTCTTGTTTTTTTGCTTTTCTTGCTTGTCTTTAGGTACTCTTGGTTTTGTCATAGTATGTTTGTCTTCTTGAAATTATTGAGTGTTTGAACCGAGCCACTTGTATGCAAGAAAAGGATTTTTGAACAAAGTGTTTTCTTCACTCCTTGGAGCGCCAAATTTGATATCGTTGTCGTTAAGCGATCAAATTACCACTACTTAACTTTAGCAACTTCAGTATTGCCAAATTAGTAGTGAACAAAATAGTTAGGGTTAAGATAACCCTGAATCATCTCACAACGAATACAGAATTGATCTCAAATATTTGATTCTTATAAAAATGCAATTAAAACTAGCAACTATAAAAATAGGGAGATTTTGATATGCAAAGAAAATGACACGGAAGATTGTAAACATAGTAATAGTAAATAGGTCAATTCCACTGCTTTTTCTAAATAGAATTCTTCATTCGTTATCTAGAGATTATTGTTAAATTAATTATTGTTGTTGATTTACAAATCAATCAATGTAAAGACTCAATTCATTTGTTGGCATTCTCACTTTTAATCAAAGTACAGTCTCAATTAAATGTGAGAGTTTTTAGATTATCCATAGTAAATTCAATCAAAGTACAGTCTCAATTAAATTTTACTATGCCTAATCATGTCTATTCCTTTGTTTCTTCACCAAATAGAAAACTTAATTAATCAAAGTAAAGTCTTGACTAATTTTAGTTAAAGTAATTACCTCTAATCAAAGTACAATCTCAATTATTGGCAAAAACTTATTTAATCAAATGAAAGTTTCTAAATAAAATCAAAGTAAAGTCTCAATTTAATTTAAAAACCTTTTAACTCATATGATTTGCATGCATGTAGATTTAAAATCATTATTTTCTATTCGATTAAGAAGCAAAGGACATAGATAAACAAAAACCACAACAATAATCTAAATAACAAACACATAAATTCTTCTAACCTCAGAATCCATTTAAGAAATTATAGTGGAATCAACCCTAAAAGCTTAGCCCTCCATGGCTTTGATGGAATACATGATGATATGAAGGAAAGAAAATAAAAGAAAGAATGAGAGATGTGATGGATGACGGTGTCTGCCAAAACCAGAGAGTTCTAAGTGTCTAAGTTGTATCCTTCTCTGCTCCCTTAAGTCTCTTTATATAGGCTTTAACTGGACTTTGGGCTTTATCTATCGGTTGCTAAAATCTTTTATTTTTATTTAATTAATTAGCAACTTAATTTCTGCCAAATTTACAATTCTGCCCCTCTTATTTAACCATTTTTGTAGTTTTGACCAGAGTTGACTGCTGACTTTGACCAGTTGACCAGTGTTGACCAGTTTTGACCATTTCAGTGTCCATTGAGACGCTGACACGTGGCAGCCTTCTCCTTCTCTCAAAATTAGGGTTTCGCAGATGCTTGTGGTTGTGAATGACGGCTGCAGCTGCCATTTTCCAGCGACGAAGGCGCGGTGGTGGAGGTTTGTGGACCCTACCGTTCAGGTTTTGCTCCTCACTGTTGCTGCGTCAATGGATGACGGTGGTGAGAAGATGGTGGTGCGGTGAGGAGGAAAATTAGGGTTTCTGTTTTGGAGATGAAGATGATGACGTGGCACCCTTCCATTGGACAGCTTGTTAGTGCAAGGATTGTGACACGTGGCTTGTTCTGGTTGGCTAATTTTAAAAGGTGGGGATTGCCACATGGCAGCATCTGAGTGAGTGGAGTTTAAGTGGTAGGAGGGGTGCAACTTAGTGAAAACTAGGGGTGCAGAATAGGTTTTTGGTGGTCCACTTTAGAAGGAGTGTGCAAATAAAATTTGGGGGTGCATTTAGCTCCTGATTTATTCTTTTCCAAAATTTCCTAATTTTGGACTTATTTTGTAACTTTGAATATTTCAAATCCCCATTATCAATAACCAAAAATAAATTCCAGCTGCATTAACAAACGTTAGAATATACAATAATATTTTATGCAACTAAAATTAGTTTTTATGCCACTTTTACCAAACTTACTCAATAAATCCAATAATCACAAATCCTAATTAAATCAATCTTTAAGCATAGAAAATTCAATTAAATCCCCAAATTTAAATATTAAATGAGGGCAAAAATTTGAACTCATCACCGACTATGATGAGATAAAAGAGAAACATGACGGGTTGGAGGTGGAGATGAAAGAGTTGCATTATCCAGGAGCATATAAACGGCTTTCAGAAGGGTTTGCAGCAAACGACCTTCTTTCTATAAGGATGTGGATGTTAATGATGCGAGGTTTGATGTAAATAAGGATGTGGTTGATGGTGTTCTGTGGATGAGGCGTAATCTAGTCCCGAGGGGGATGCGGGGAAGGGGGCGGAGGAGGCGGATGCAAACGTTGATGGCGCAGCTGTGAAGGATCCCGACCAAGAGGCGACTTAGAACTGTTATTTTAATACTTCCAATTTGATGTTGATTCTAAGTTTGTAATAAACCGTACAATAATTACTTTTGTGCTAATGTGACGAATGTTTTGTGTATACTATGTTGTTTGTTTTGATATCGATAACTTGTGTTATAGCGGCCCGTTTGTGGTATGATATAATCAGGAATGGGAGTTTGATGTGTGTAGTGTTTGCTTTAGAGTGTTGAATTCGATAAAGGAGTGTTTTGGTTTGCGAATGCGATTTTACATTAAGGGTGTTCGACCCAGGCCGCATACTTGTGGTAAGGGTGGGGAGCTTAAACGAATTAACATCGAGTTAAGGGTGTTCGACCCAGGCCGCTTACTTGTGATAAGGGTGGGGAACTTAAACGAATTAACATCGAGTTAAGGGTGTTCGACCTAGGTCGCTTACTTGTGATAAGGGTGGGGAACTTAAACGAATTAACATCGAGTTAAGGGTGTTCGACCAAGGTCGCTTACTTATGATAAGGGTGGGGAACTTTAAAACGAATTAACATCAAGTTAAGGGTGCTCGACCCAGGTCGCTTACTTGTGATAAGGGTGGGGAACTTAAACGAATTAACATCAAGTTAAGGGTGTTCGACCCAGGCCGCTTACTTGTGATATAGGTGGGGAACTTAAACGAATTAACATCAAGTTAAGGGTGTTCGACCCAGGTCGCTTACTTGTGATAAGGGTGGGGAACTTAAATGAATTAACATCAAGTTAAGGGTGTTCGGCCCATGCCGCTTACTTGTGATAAGGGTGAGGAACTTAAACGAATTAAAATCAAGTTAAGGGTGTTCGACCCAGGTCGCTTACTTTTGATAAGGGTGGGGAACTTAAACGAATTAACATCAAGTTAAGGGTGTTCGACCCAGGCCGCTTACTTGTGATAAGGGTGGGGAACTTAAACGAATTAACATTAAGTTAAGGGTGTTTGACCTAGGCCGCTTACTTGTGATAAGGGTGGGGAACTTAAACGAATTAACATCAAGTTAAAGGTGTTCAACTCAGGCCGCTTACTTGTGATAAGGGTGAGGAACTTAAACAAATTAACATTAAGTTAAGGGTGTTCGACCCAGGCCGCTTACTTGTGATAAGGGTGGGGAAGTTAAATGAATTAACATCAAGTTAAGGGTGTTCGACCCAGGCCGCTTACTTATGGTAAGGGTGGGGAACTAAAAGCATGTTAGAAGTGAGGTAAGGAGTAGTCGTGAGGTGAAGAACCCTTTCTTTTATTCATGAAATTTGGGATGCCTCGTTAAAACCTCCCTGGCCAAAACCTTCCTTAGGGAAAAAAGACCAAGGTAAAAGAGTACACCCAGGGTTACAAGTATGTGGTACAATACATGTCTTTAACTAAAGTTAAACTTGAGATGGGACACATTCCATGTATTGGGTATTTCTTTCCCCAATAATTGCTCAAACCTATACGCTCCTCCTCCAGCATCTTCACGTATTTGGTATGGGCCATCCCAATTGGCAGAGAACTTGCCATCCTTCTTTCTTACACTGCTGGCCATTCTCCAAACTAAGTCCCCTTTTGCGAACGATCTTGGGCATAGGTTCGCATTATACTTTCTGGCCGCTCGTTGTTTGGTAGCTAAGTTGCGTATTTGGGCTTTTTTCTTAACTCGGGCAGGAGGACGAGGTGGGTGCTCATGTTTTGGTGATTTTAGACGGGGTCGTATAGTTCTTGGCGCAGAGATGGTTCACCAATTTCAACGGGTATCATGGCGTCTACGCCGTATACTAGGCTGAATGGAGATTCGTTTGTTGCTGATTGAGGGATACATCTATAGGCCCATAGCACTTCCACTAATTCTTCTGGCCATCGGCCCTTGGCGTTGTCCAACCATTTACGCAGTTCTACTAGTATAACCTTGTTTGCTGCCTCGGCCTGTCCATTGGTCTGTGGGTGTTCAACGGAGCTGGTTACATGTTTAATGCCTAGGCCGATATAGAATTTAGCAAGTTATTTGTCTATAAACTGCCGGTCATTGTCGTGATGATTGTATGTGGGACGCCATACCGGCATATAATATCCTTCCAAACGAATTGTTGGACTTGTTGGGTTGTAATGGTGGCTAATGGTTTGGCCTTTATCCACTTGGTGAAGTAGTCGACGACTACTATCAAGAACTTTACTTGGCCTTTGTCGTGGGAGAAAGGGCCAAGGATGTCCATTCCCCACTTTGCGAAGGCCATGGGGATAGTATAGAGTGAAGCTGCTCCTGTTTCTAGTAGATAAGGTTGCCATGTTTCTGGCATGGTATGCATTTTTTGACGAAGTCGTGGCAGTCTGCCTCCATGGTCGGCCAGAAGTAACCAGCGCGAAGGATTCTGGTAGTCATGGTGCGTGCACCGGAATGATAGCCGCATATACCTTCATTAACTCTTTAATGATGTACTGAGCTTGTTCTGCAGTGACGCATTTGAGAAGTGGTTGGCTGTATCCGGGTTTGTACAAGTCATCGCCAAATGATAGTATTGTAGGAGGGTAGGGTCTTTGATCTGGAACTCATCATTTAAATGGCCAATGGTAAGCTTGGAATCTGTTTTGCACGTTAGTGATTTGACACCAACCTCGCGGGCCAGGGATAAGCCGGCGAGGATGGCTTTGTACTCGGCTTGGTTGTTAGACGTCTTAAAGGCGAAATGGAGGGATTTTTCGATGAGGATATCGTTGGGGCCTTCTAGTACGATGTCGGCACCTGCCCCCTTTGAGTTTGATGAACCATCAACATAAAGTGTCCATTGGTCCTCTTCAGGAGTTCGTTGGAGATCGTTGACAAAGTCTAGAAGGCATTGAGCTTTGATAGGGCCGTGGGGTTCGTAGCGGATGTTGAATTCGGATAACTCAATGGCCCAGGACCACATTCGCCCTGCAAGGTCTAGTTTCTGTAAGCGTCGGGCTGTGTGTACTAGGGATAAGGCTAATTTTTCCACCATCTGGTACCTGGTTTCAAGATCTTGCAGGGTTCTACTGACGAAGTAAACAGGATGTTGGGTACTGCCGACATCTTGAACCAGTGCAGTGCTTACGGTGTTATTTGTGGCGGTGATGTAGACCAATAAGGGTTGATGAGTATCCGATTTATGGAGGATGGGTGGTGAGGTGAGGGTGGTTTTTAGCTTTCGAAATACTTGTTCACAATCATCATTCCACGTGAACTTGGCGGATTTTTTGAGCAGTTGAATGATGGGTTGGGTTTGTTCGGCTAGTTTAGGAAGGAAGCGAGAGATGGCAGTGAGACGGCCTATGAGGTGTTGTACTTCTTTGACACTAGTGGGGCTTCACATTTCAATGATTGCGTTGCACTTTTCAGGGTTAGCCTCTATGCCGCGTTGGGTCAGCATGAATCCAAGAAATTTGTCGCGGTCGACGCCGAAAACGCATTTGTCGGGGTTGAGGCGGAGGTTGTACTGTCTTAACGCGGAGAAGACTGCTAATAGGTCCTGAGCGTGCTGATGGTGGCTTGGGAATTTGACAACCATGTCGTCAACATATACTTCGACACACTTGTTGGCACAAGCAAGCTTGAAGCAAAGAATTGATAAAGCCATGTGAATGAAGATCTTAAGTGTTTGATGAAGATTGATAAAGATTGATGGAGATCCTCTTGAAGATTAAGTTTTAGTGTGTTAAATATGTATATAACATGTTAAATGTAATGTGTTAGTGTTATACATTGTTGAAAGGCTATATGACATGTTAAAATGGGTTTAACATGTTAAAAGGCTTGCTGTATATAGTTTCTGGTATGAATGCTTTTAGTCAGTTGAATTATTTTTCAATCGACTGATTTCACTTAAGTCAGGTGAAATCAGCTGACTGTACGAAAAATTCAATCGACTGTTTTCACTTAAACCAGACTATGTAAGCTGTGTTTTCGCGAGCAGAGGTGCGAATCTGAGTTTTTATGAACGAAATCGTGTCATTCATCTTTGGGAAGCGTTCTCTATCTGAAATACACAGCTAGAACTCGTGTTTGAAGATCTTGGCTGATCTTGGTTGATCTTGGAAGCATTTTGGCTTGTGAGTAGCTTGAAGAACACATGTATGGTGTGCTAGGGACAGCCACCATCAAGTTTGGATGTTCTTGTGCCTCTAGATGGTTTGCCTGATGTGATTTCAGGTATGGAAGTGTGATTCTTGTAGGTTGTGGTTCTAGATTTTTGTGTGAGTCAAAAATCTTGTGTGCTTTGTGTTCAATAGTGTAATCTTGGTGTTTGATTTGTAAAACTTTTGAATATAGTGGAAACCAAGCTCAGGTTGTCCTGGAAAACTGGATATAGCTCTATGATTGAGTGAACCAGTATAAAAACAGTTGTGCATTCTTCTTTCCCTCATCTCACTCTCTTTGAAACTCTTTAAAAACTCAAGAAAACTAAGCAATTTGATCTTTGGTGTGATTTAATGTGTTCTTGTGTAATATGAGGCTTTGTAGTTGTTATAAATACTGATTGGAACGTGTCTTGTATGTAAAAGATTGATGTTTGAGTTGAATTCACGAATTCTGCATTCTGCATAATTCTCCAGTATTTTAGCTGACTGATTTGTATTTTTAATCGACTGTTTCATAGCATCAAGAACTCTTTAGTCTACTGTTTTATATTTTAATCGACTGAAAGTGTACTGGTCTGCTACATTTACATTCAAACTTTCCAGTCCATTAGATTCAATTGAAAAAGAGTTTAAGCTTTCGAAAAAGTTTTATAAACTCCCCCTTGGCTAAACTCACCATTTCAAAACTAACAACATTTGCCAATTAAATGGCTGAAGACTTTGTCCATCAGTCGTTGGTAGGTTGCTCATGCGTTTTTGAAACCAAATGACATGACCTTGTAGAAGTAGTTGGCGTCGTCTGTGATGAAGGTGGTTTTGTTATCGACTACACTATCGACAAGTCGGTCAATATTGGATAAGGGGTAGGCATCCCTAGGACAGGCTTTGTTGAGGTCTGTGTAATCAACACACATCCGCCACTTGCCATTGGCTTTCTTGACTAGAACCACGTTAGAGAGCCAAGTGGTGTAGTGGGCTTCTTTGATAAACCCTGCGTGTAGCAATTTGTCGGCCTCGGCCTTGGTCGCTAGGCGTCGTTCTTCACCAAGTTTGCATTTTTTCTGGGAGACATACTGGGCCTCCTTGTAAATGGATAACTTGTAGGATGCCACGTGAGGGTCAACTCCAGGTAAGTCAACAACTAACCAAGCAAAGACGTTCGTGTTGTTAACAAGGGTGGGTGTTAGGATGTCATGTTGTTCAGGTTCTAACCCAACACCGAGTTTGATGGTGCGACCATTAGGGAGCTCAAGGGGGTGGTTTCTTCGAAAGGTTCGAGGCAGACATCCCGACCCACTCTGGGGTCTAGATCATCACCAGATAAGGCGATCTCAGAGCCGAGTGGTCGCTCAATATGATTGGTTTGAAGGATGGGAAGCTGTGGGCGTAGGCTGGCCATGTAGCATTCGCGTGCAAGGCGTTGGTCACCATGAATGGTGAGGATGTCACCAGATGAGGAGGGGAACTTCATGGCCAGATGAGGTGTGGAGACAACAACACCAAAAGTGTTGAGTGAAGGGCGACCGAGGAGGACATTATAAGATGTAGGGGCGTCGACGATAAGGAAGCGGATAAGAATTGTCTTTGTTTGGGTGTTATCACGAAAAATGGTATGGAGGTCAATGTAGCTGCGGGTGAAAACTTTTTCCCCAGAAAAGCCATATATTGGTTCATCGTATGGGACCATGGCGGTGTCGGGGAGTTGGAGTTTCTGATACGTAGCCCAATAGAGAATGAAGACGGAGCTACCTTGGTCGACGAGGACTTTCTTGACTGCGTAATTTTCTATTTCGACGGTGATGACCATACAATTATCTTGTTGGTGATCAAGACCTTGAAAATCGTCGTCCGTGAAGGTTATAGGGAGCATGTGACGTCTGTGATGGGAATGGGTGATGTGGTTGATGGATTGGATATGGCGGAGGTGTTTCTTCCTGGCAGATGAGGTGGATCCTCCACTAGCAAAACCACCATAGATGGTGTTGATAGTGCCGCGTAGGGGAGGGTCGGCGGGGGTTACGTCGGTACGAGCCGGTTGGGGCTCATGGTTTGTGGGTTGGTTTGGGCATTTATCGTGGTGCGAGTCGCAGGGAGGGCGTCGGGAGGGGTGGCCATCTTTGCGGACAAAGCGGCAGAAATGGCTAGCACAAACCAGTTCTTCTATTTTATCTTGGATTGCTTTACATTCCTCTGTGATATGACCGTGGTTTCGGTGATAGCGACAGTATTTAGTCATGTCCGCATTGGGGGGAGTGGTCGTCTTGCATGGCGGTGGGATGAGGTCGGCCTGTAAGGCCTCATCAAGGCGGCGGGATCTGGGGACATTTAGGGGGCATATCTGGTGAAGCGGGGTTCTCAGGATTCTCGGGGTCTCAAATCTAGACAAGGAGGTTGTGGAGTGGAGGTGGCAGTAGAGGGTGCAAAGTCATTGCAAAATTTTGTATGGAGAGTTTGCATTTCCTCCATATGAACGTAATCGGCAGCACACAATTTCAATTCGTGCATGGAGGCGGGTGGGTGAAGGTAGATGTTGTTGGCGAAGGGGCCAGGTTTAAGAGTGAGGGCCATGCATTGAAGTATCATTTCTTGGTTTAGGTGTGGTGTGCGGAGGGCAGCCTTACTAAATCGATCAATGAAAGCCTGGAGCGTCTCGTCTTATTCTTGTCTGACGTCGAGGAGTGAGATTGTTGTAGTTTGATGCGGGCCGCTGCCGGCGAAGTGAGTGGTGAACATGTGGGAGAGGGTGTCGAAGTAGTCGATGGAGTATGGCGGGAGGGTGGTAAACCATTCGAGGGCAGGGCTTTTAAGGGTGGTAGGAAAAGCTTTGCAAAAAACGGCATCATGGGAAGTGTAGAGGGCGACATGGGTGATGTAGACTTTGAGGTGTTCATCTGGGTCGGTTTCACCAGTGTAACGTTCCAGTGTGAAAGGTTCCTACTGGGTGGGGAGGGGGGTGTTGGCGATGAAATTGGTGAAAGGGTGACGGCGCTTGGGTTGGTGAGATGGTAGCGGGTGAGGAGGGATAGGATGGTGAACGAGGGTGGGAAAAGTGTGTAGTAGGGAGGTTGTGAGGGTTATAGGGTGGGATATGAGTGGTGTGTAGTGTGGTGGGCATGTTGTAGGGCGGGATGTGTGTGGTGGGAAGGGTGGCGGCGGGGGTTGGAGCCGTAGTATTTCCTGGGAGGGTGGAATGGAAGTGAGTATGATGGGTTGAAAGGATGGGAGTTTGTTGGGTGGTGGTGAAGGTGTGCGGGGTAGGATTGTACTCGCTTTCTTCCTCAGTAGGCTGGAAAGCTAGGGACCCTGCGGCATCAGATGCTTCCTTGGCCTTTCCCTTTTGAGTGGGATCGGCCTCAATCTTCCGCCTTAGGCGAGAATTCTCCTGTCGCAGTGCCTCTATCTCATCAGTACTGCGCTTCTTCAAGTCAGCCAGCTCCAGTTGCATCTTGGCTTGACCGTCTAAGATGGCAGCCAGATCCAGGGTGATGTTAGCTGGTCCTGAGGGGCCTGCTTCAACTTGTTTGTTAACTCATGCTCTACTGCGGGTAGAAACCATTTTTGAAAAAAGCGGGTGGTAAGGTATTATCTCATGCCCCACGGTGAGCGCCAATTGTTCCTACAGAGAACAAACAAGATATGTTAGACACAAGCATTACCTTACTCTGGTCCGTCATCTCCTCAGTAGGCTTCCTCCCGGTTGATACATGTCGCTCATGGGTATCTTGGTGTGATCGGTTTGGACCCGAGGGGGGTTACCTGCAGAAGGGACTCCGAAGCTCAAGTCAGCAAAATCTCTAAGAAAGTCAAATCCGGTGATTAGGGAAGTAATGAATGCGTACCTTTAATTCGTGGGGTCCATCCATATTTATAAATTATTAATTATGTCTGGCCATGTCATGGGTTGGGCCCTTGTTTGGGTTGTAGGTGGGCCTGGGCTAGCCCAGGCCCCTATTCGATTATTGTGGGCTTGATGAATCTTACAGAAATGCTTTGATTTCGTTAAGTTTTCCAGACTGGCCGGTCTAGACCTGTTACTCTTTTAGCGGTTTAGGTCGCTATTATTCTTCTGTCGGCTTAGGTCGGTTATTTTATTTACTCCGCGTATATATGGTGATTGTTTATTATTGTTATTTGGTTAGACCGGCTAGGTGTGGTACAGTTTGAATTCCACGTTTTCCAGCACTGGGTGCACATTAAACAAGAAGCTATTCAAGTAGTCTTCACTCTATTTTTCCATTTTATGTGGAAAAGTAGTTGCAACGAGCTTATACATCTTGGTGCTGAAGTCATGTTTTGCCTTTGGGCTCAGTATTGGAAGCACTTTTCGATATTCATCGTTATAAGATTTTATGGGACCTCTATTTTCTGTTCTGTAACCCGAGTTCAAAGGCCTAAACAAATCTTTCATTTCAGAACAACTATTGCTTCTTTAGGAGCAATCTTGAAAAATAATGTAAACAAAGTTATGTGACTTGATAACAAAATACAAATTCTTTAATCTCTTTTGGTCTAAGTGTTGTGCTTTCTTAGTTGCTTTCAGTTGAGAATGATTTTTGGTATTAAAAAGTTACTAAACATGTACTTGGTTAATCCGACAAGTTATTTTGAAGTCAGATTTATGATGCAACTACAACAGTTGGGTTTTTTTGTAGTTTTTTTTTGCAAATGTAAGTAGCAAAAGACTTGTCTAGACAGGGTCTACACAAGAATAAATGTGATCAAACTCATAGCTTTTTCACTATTACATGAATAAGGATGGTCTTATTAAAAATGTCCGAGAATAAGAAATAGGAATCATGGGATCTTTCATTATGGTGACTGTAGCGCAATTTCAGTAGGGAAAAGTAAGGGTAAATTTGTAAATTTCTCCCCTATAACTAGCTTTCCTGCTATCATCTCCACCAAATCCATCCTCCTTTTCTTTGCAAACTAGAAGATGCAATCGTAAGACATCTAACATCTTTCATCCACAGGAACTTCCTTTGATGAAAAGGGTCATAAAAAATTGTAAAATTCAACTCATAGTTTTCTCAATTTACATAACTTTAAATTTATTTAAATAAATTACTTTTAAATCTAAATCCATATTTTTGAATTTTATGTTTAGCACATCAGTTTTCATCGGATGTAAATTGGATAATCTTTTGTATTTTGAAAATTCAAAATTAAGGTGTGTCCAGGTTGAATCAAGTTGACTTAGGCTCAGATCGATTCAAGTTAGGCCAAGTCAAAGGTTGAATAACGTAAGCTCAGGTCAAAGTACATGATAATGACCCATTTTTCATTTCAGAGATTATAGGATTTATGGTGGTTAAGAAAATCCAATGAAGATTCTTTCTGGACATTAAGATAACCAAGGTTATTTAGATGTGAACGTTCACTTCAATTACCTATAGAGAGGAAAACAGATTCAATTAAGAAAACTGAAAACAAGATGAAGTAACCAAAATGAAGCAAAGATGAAGTAAAGGATGGAAGACATGAAAGGATAGGGGAAGCTCAAGTGATGGCACGCCACTACGAGGCACAAAGGATACCATCCCAATATGAGTGATTGTTGTCGCTACTTGAGTTGCTAGCTCAAGATAAGGCTAGTAAAGAACACACTCCAAGCAAAGCACCTCACAAGGCTACCATCAAATAAGTGAAGAAAGGAAACTGCCTCTAGCTACCCTAAGCTTTCAAGGGTATGCCATGTATTGGTGGACCGCAGTGGGTGAAGATAAATTTCGCCATAGAGATCCTTCCATTACCTATTGGAATAATCTGAAATCTTGCCTTAGGAAGCAACACATCCCTTAGTATTATAATAGGGAACTCATGGACAAACTTTAGAGACTTCAACAAAAATCTACGATTATGGAAGAATATAGACAAAAGATGGAGTTGTTCATGATGAGGGTGAGTGTAGATGAATTAGAGAAGATAACCATAGCTAAGTTCTTTAGTGGGTTGAGCCTTAACATAAGAGATAAAGTGGAGATACTACCTTATAGAGATTTGAATGACTTAGTTCAAATGTGTATAAAGGTAAAATAACAAATTATGAGGAAATCATCTTTTAAAAGAGATACAACTTCCTCTAACTCTTACGGAAAATGATTTTAAGAAAGATAAGGATGAAGCCTCTAAGAATCTAGCAAAGGAAAATGACAAGGGAAAAGGTGAAGCATATGCACACACTCGCACCAGTGATTCCATTAAATGTTTCAAGTAATTGGATGGAGGACACATAGTTTCTCAATGGCCCACAAATAAAACCATTATCTTGAGAGGCATTGATCGTTATAGTAGTCAAGAGTCAAGCACTAGTGAAAGTGAGAGTGAGAGTTCGCAAGAGTTAAATGGAGAGGATGCATACCATTGTGAAGGAAAGCTTCTAATGACTTAGAGGCTACTAAACAATCAACATAGTGTTCACCATATTACACAAAGAGAGAACATATTTTATACAAGATGTAATGTTTTAAGAAATATATATTCTCTCCTTGTTGATAGTTGCTCATGTTGTAACTATTACAACACTAGAATGGTTGAAAAGTTGAACTTAATTGTGTTACCCCATCCTAAACCTTACAAGCTTAATCAAGTGAAGATGCAATTCTCTATTGGAAAATACAAAGATGAAGTTTTATGTTATATAGTTCCCATGGAGGCTTGTCATATTTTATTAGGAAGATCATGACAATTTGATTGAAAATCTACACACAATGGTCTTTCTAACGAAATCACCCTCCATCACAAGGAAAAGAAAATTGTACTTCATCCTCTCACTCCAAGTAAAGTAGTCGAGGATCAAGTAGAAATGAAACTCAAAAGGAAGGAAGAAGAAAAAGAAAAAGAAAAGTGCAAAAGTAGATAGTAGAGAGTTAAAGGTAGGAGAAATTGGTGTTTCTTCTCCGAAGGTTATTCAGCATGAGGTTCTTATAACTCAAAACTCTTTAGACCATTGCTTAATGATTAACAAACCTTCTTACCTCTTGTTGTGTCAAGGCACACTCACATGCACTTCTAGTGAGTCTTCATCTAAGTCCTTACCTCTTTCCATTGAAAGTCTTTTGAAAGAATTTAATGATATTTTCCCTAAAGAAGGACCTCTTGGTCTTCCACCTTTTAGGGAAATTGAACATCAAATTGATTTTGTACCGAGGGCTAGTTTACCAAATAGAGCAGCCTATAGGACAAATCCTCAAGAAACAAAGGAGATAGAAACTCTAGTATAAGACTTGTTGGATAAGGGTTGGATTCAAAAGAGTCTTAGTCCTTGTGTTATGCCTGTTTTATTAGTTCCTAAACAGATGGCAAGTGGAGAATGTATTGTGATTGTAAATTCATCAATAATATTCCAATAAAGTATAGGTATCCAACCCCTAAACTAAATGATATGTTGGATGAATTGTATGGTTCCATTGTATTTTCCAAAATTGATCTTAAAAGTGGTTATAACGAAATTCGCATTAAAGAAGGTGATGAGTGGAACACTACTTTCAAGACTAAAATTTTGGGTTATATGAATGGCTAATGATGCCTTTTGGCCTTACTAATGCACCAAACACTTTCATCTGAATTATGAATCATGTATTAATGGATTGCATATGTAAGTTTGTTGTAGTTTACTTTGATGATATTTTAATGTATAGCAAGAGTCTGCATGATCATATAGGTCATCTTAGGTCAGTCCTCTCCATTCTTAGGATTAATTATTTGGTTGCTAATGTAGATAAGTGTACTTTCTATGTTGAAGTATGACAACGAAGATATAAGAAAGTTGGGAAGATACAAAGACTAGTAGGCCCAAACTGCTGATGACATAGGCCAAGGAGGACATCAAGATTTAGTTTCTTATTAGGCTTGTAATTAGGCCCAGTAGAATAGGCTTTTATTTTTGGCTATGTATTTGGGCTTTAAATAAGTGGGCTTGTAATTGGGTTTGGATCTTGCTATATCAAGTAAGCCTTCAATTGGGCTTTAATTGGCCCAATCAAAGGCTAAGGTTTGTCATGTAAGCTAAGAGTGCACACACTTTCCTCATTTTTCACATGTTGCAAATGCATGAAAAGTGTGTGTGTGTCACTTGGCATTTGATCTAACAAATGCGGCACCTATTCAGGAGCACAAGGGAAAATTCAATTTGAATTCTCCTTCCTTTTGGTCGGCCATTTTGGAGATCTCCTTCCTATATATAGAGATCTCCACCCTTTGTAAAATCACTCTTGATCATAGTAAAGAACCTCTGTTGATTTCTCTTGAGAGTCACCCTGGCTATAAGTTTCCTTGGATTTCCTCTACTCTCTTCCTCGAAAATTTGCCTCACCTTTCTAGAAACCATCTACATCGCACTTCATCGAACCCATATCTTATAACTCTTTCGCTGCATCCATCAATTCAAAACTCCTCTCCTTCATTCATGTGGATTGGATGCATCACCAACCATTCGCTCACCACAAGAGCTAGAACTCATCATTGCTCCTAAAGTCTTATGAACGAAGTTCACTTCCCTTGCTATATATCTCGAAGAGAGTTAAGGGCGAAGTTCACCAGTTGTACCACCATGTAGAGCTTACCAATCATTCCATTTTATGGAGCTAAAGCCCCTTCTTCTCACAAAGTCTTATGGATGAAGTGCAATCACCCCTCTCTCCTAAAGCAAAGTCCTCAGGTTCCACTTCCCACCGCTCTCCCAGAGAGCCTTACAAGCAAAGTCCTCAACCTTTTGTTTAGACACCACATACAACATACATTTATGTTCCCAAACAACCACGTATTAACATATCATCACAATCATACTAAATAACATGTACTCCAGAACTCATATAAAATACAAACAAGAAGGCAAGAAAGAAAACTAGAAAATAAGAAAACAAGAATGTAAGCTCCCATACCTCTTACTTCTTCATTCAGCCCCTTCAAAGCTCAACCTCTAAAACTTTCTCTTTTCTTTTCTTAACTTGCCACTGTTTATCTTAAAACTCTCTCCATAAACATTGTCCTCCCATATATAAATTAATGTGGTTGTACAAGTTTTACCTGAAGATTAAATATGTATATCTTATTATGTGATTCCCTTCCACAACCGATAGTTTTGATAGTTTTGTTTAACGATCGATTATAATTTTTTATTCATAATAATGACTAACAACTTTTGATCATTAAGATTTGTTGTTAATAAAACATTTTCTTGTAATGTAAACACAATAAAAATATTGTCGTATGTTGAAATAAAATTACCAATAAACAAAAAGAAAACCGTTTAGAAAACCTATATCTCACCTACATCTTGATAGAAAACCTATCCACAGCTTATGTGGTAGATTGATGAAAGAGAGACATTTGGTTAGAATGGTGGAGGTAATTATCCTTTTTGGCCACGGAAAAGGCAGGAAAGGAAACAGGGGAATCGATCCATTAGATGCATCACTGTCGTTAAAAGCAGACACAACTGCATGTACCTTTTGTAATGCAACAGTACCTTCAAATTATGAAAGTTAAAGCTGCATCTCACATGTGTGATTCCAACTCCAATACCAATCACTGGTTGGTTGGTGCTCATTTTCAAGCATAGCACCTAACCATATATAACCCCTCACCAAAATCTTTACATCTACCCTTTGCTTTTGCTTTGCTTTATTTAGCAAGCATTGATTATGAACTAAGCAAAACAGGATAAGTGAGCTCTTCTTTCAAATGCATTTACCTGTAGGAATGAACCCACAACCCACGTGAGTGAGCCCGTCATGTTGAAGTGGGTCGGTGACTAACGTCTCATCCGAGAGTTTGGGGAAACAAAAATTATTATATGCTTGAATTAGTCAAAAAATGATTATGATTACGATTATTATTATCCTATCTGGTATTACCAAAAACAGAACATTTCTTTTATCGTGTTAATGGGGTCAGACAATTACAAATGATAATAATAAATAAACAAAAATTTAAAGAAAGTCCAATATGCAAATAACAATGTTAATTAAATAAAAAATGAGAATATAAAGTGTATAAACGAGTATATATTTCCGTAATAGGCCTCTTAAATAGAGATACTTTTATATAATTTTTGACAGTTATATATCTTATATTTTGATGGTAATATCATATTATTAGACATAATAACAAATATTGAAGTGTAAGATCTTATTTTAAGCAGTAGCATGTATGTTGGTTACAATCGATTTATTTAAGTATATTTATCAATAATTTTAGGAGATCAAAATAATACATTTAAAATTTATATATTTAATTATTGTTATTAATATAAATATTAATATATAATTCAGTATAATTATAACTACAAAAAAATCACACCCTTCACTCTTTCATATTCTTGAACTAATCAATAATTGAAACTAACATTTTCATGTATTTCTTTTTAAATGTAAATAACCAGAAATTCATCTTCATGAATAATTTTCCTTTCATAACTTTTAAAAAATGAATACATTATTTTATTTTTTATCAATAGACCTAGTTTTTTAAATTTTAAGATTAAAAAGATAATTTGTCATAAATAATCAAACAACACTTAAAAAACGGTTATGAAAATAATATACAAAAGTTCATGAGATAAAAAAAATAATGTTAATTATTAAACAAATATTTAACTACCATTTTTTTATTTTTTCTTAAAAAATGGAAGAGAATATAAGAAAACAAAAATATTACATGTGAGAGTGGAAGATATTATGAAAAACTCAAAAGACAATTAAAATTAAATAAAAAAATATCTTAAAAATATTTGTATTCTTTATTATATTTGATTTTATGTTTTATTATTTATTAATATTAAATCTTGTGTTTTATAAAAAAAATAAAAATTTTCTAATTTAGTTTCCATCGACTCTCAATATATATTTGATATAATTTAAAAATTTAGAACAAAATTAAAAATTCTTAATATAAAAAGTTACAAAATTTCAAAAACATTTGGGTCCAAAGAAGATCAGCTGATGCATATAAAGGCTTGAATTTTGGAATTCAACTAAAATATGATGTTAAGTTGTACTAAATTTTCAATATATAAAGATTACGCATGTTTTTCTTTATAATGATCAAAATTATAATAAAAGATAAAAAATTGAATAATATTGCCTGTAAGGCCCAGTTCTTCTGCCCCAATATTTTAAGGGTTGCCTTACGACTGTTGGGCCTAAAGGCTGGCTCAAAAGATAAATCACTTCCAGCTTGCCCTAACCCCACACTTTTCACTCTAGTAAAAGAATCAGCCGCCACCTTTCCTTTCCCTCACAGAACGCTCTACTAGGGTTTGCCCTAAGTTCACCTTGAGCTAACTCAAACCCAGTTCCCACTCCGTGTAAGTACCTCTTTCTAGCTCGTATGGTTTCCATTGATCTTCCTTGACATTTTCCAGTTAGGGTTTCATAATAATCCACCCTTGGTTTCATTTTCTCTGCTGTTTTCAGCTCTCTAGTTCATTCCTAGAGCTGCAGTGCTCGTTGTCGTGTCGTCGAGGTCTTCGCTAACCCTTTTTCCAGGTACGGGAAGTTAGGGTTTTCTGCAAAATCGTTGGTAGCATGGTTGTTTGTGCATGACTCGAATGATTTAATATTCTGTATGTTTTTCTGAGTTTGTGAAGTGTACTATTGCTTTGCTTGGCCTGGTTTCGTCTGTTATGCAAGTGAACAGTGGGCGGGGGCTGATAATCTCGCCCAAGCGAGCTTGCCTCGCCCAGACGAGATGAGCGGGGGCTCGCCCAGGCATTCTCGCACGAGGGGTCGCCCAGGTGACCAACTCAATTTGAGTGAGTGAGCATCTCGCCCAGGCGAGAAGGGTCTCGTCTAAGCGAGACCGTGCAAAGGCCACTGTTCTAGGATTTCGCGCTCTCGCCTAGGCGAAGAGAGCTCGCCTGAGCGAGAGAGTGAGGAGCTGCGCGAGAGTGCGGTCCAGTTGGAATTTCTTTTCTGTTCTCGGATGTTTGGCCTGTGATTAATTGGATTACTGTATGATGGCATGATGGGATTGAGTATATATGATGATGGGAGGGTTACATGTGATGAATGGTGAGTTTGGCATGAACTTATGTAGAATGTACATGAGGGGTTGGATACGTATGTGGTCACAAAACTGACATGAACTACATCGAACATTGATGATTGGTAACTCAGTGGCATGATATTGATATGATGGGAGACGTTTTCTCATGATTGGTAACACGAGTTGGTATGGATTTGACGGGTGATATATGAGGGTTGTTTATAGATGTGGGTATGAATTTCCTATGCATGGTGTATATGTTTATTTCTTGGCTGATTATATGTGTTGGAAAGTGGTCAGCACGTAATCCCTTGGAGTCTCTAGGTGAGGCTTTAGGGTCGTGATTCAGTGGTCGGGACGTAATTCCATGGCCCCTGTTAGTGGGTGTCTATGGTAGTGCCCCATCTGTATGGTCTGGTAAGGATTCAAGGTAAGGTTGCATCCTGACTCCTGTGGTGAGAGTAGTAGGAGGCCTGTAATTCATTAAGGGCTAACCTTGTGGTGATGGAAATTGATTCGTTGTAACACTTGTAACACATAGCTCGGGGGTGAGCAGAGGTATCCACCACAAGTGCGAGCATCCGTTGAGTTCGACCAGATTGTGTGTATCCAGATGAGTCGAGTCGTGTCTTAGTGTATTGCTTGAGAAGTCATAACATGCTTGGTTGATATGTGCGTATGGTGAATATATATATTTGATCGTATGGATGTAATCTTTTGTGCTCTAGCTTATCCTACTTTCTTTGTTGTGTGTTCTGTTGTGTGGTATTCTCTTTTGCGATGATCATCAACTTGTTGGTGTGAGCAAATGCGAGGAACATCCATGGACAACAAGGAGGTGATGGTTCTGCCGCATAGTCCCCGTGGACTGAACTTTAGTTCCTTTTGGGCTTTTCTTTAAGGCTATGACCCATGTACTTGTTTATTCTTGGATTATATACTTTTGGTAAAACTGTTATCATGTTTTCTGTTGGCATTATGGAGTGCCTAGTTTTGTAGGGATGGTGTTAAGAACCCCGGGACTACGCTATTGTACTATTCTTGTGTAGCGGTTCTTTTAATTACGCTTTCTAATTAAATGGGACGTTACATTGCCAATAAAAAATTATTTTATTTCTTTAAAAGAAAAAATTACGATTTTTTTTAAATAAGAGAAAATAGTAACACTTTTCCTTTAAACTAGGAGATTACAACTAGTAAGAGAATCTTAAGTACAGAAAAATAAAAAAAAAAACTAATTTTCTCCTCTCTTTTTTTTTTCTCATACTTTAATAAAAAAAGGATAAAAAAATTGGTGTGTGTTATTAAGAAAACATTGTGCCTTTTTTTATAATGAGAAAAATAAGCACCAAAAGTAAAATTCTATTGATATGAGTATTCTCTTCTCACATTCTTCCAAAAGTAAAATTTTTTATTAAGTTTATTAAGTTTATTATGTTATTAATGTTGTTTAAGTTTAAATAGACCATAATAGGATTGAGCCCGTATAATGTTGTTAGTTCTAACTGAATTTTTGATAATATTGGTTGGGTTACCATTAATGTGAATCTTTTTAATATCCACAATTTCTTCTTATACTACTTTATTATCTCACAATGAAAGACATGATTCCTTAAAATATGAAAGACACTTTGATGGTCACACTTTTTTTAATTATCACACTTTTTTTCATCAGCCCAACAACCCAACATATTTTCGTCCTCACTCTTTACTTTTCTACCCTTTGTTCTTGATAGGGAAAATAGTTATATGATTCTAATAATTAGAAGCAATATCTCTTCTAATGATTATATACTACTGATAATGGTTATACTGTGCTCTAATTTGCTGTAATTTGATCTCATATGCTATCATGACCATTTCCTTCCTTATATTTTTTATTACAAATAAGGCTAAGATTACATTGGTGTTGCAATGTGTGGATATAAATATACAGTTTGTCATATGATCGGAAAAGAAAATATTTTCTATACTTCTCTCTTTCTTTCTTATCACCACTCTCACAAACACACATGCTTTTTTGCTCTTTGGGGATGAAAAAAAATCTTAGAAAATGAGGCAAATAAAAAAAGAGAGAAGGTAGTTATGATGTAGAGAGCGAGAAAGTGAGATTGATAAAGAAGAAGAGATATTGAAAATTTTTGAAGGTAAATTTCTTTTTGTTTTGATTTATTTTTCTCAATTTTCATTATATTTTGTTTTAATGATAAAAAAACATTTTCCCCATTTCTTAAGTGTCAGTTTGGTCGTTCACGTTGTGTGATACTAATTTTAAAATTTTTGTTTTTTCTAAAAATATATAAACGATCTAAAAATAAAAAATAGTTTTCTTTGTCTACTCTTTCATGTTTATTCGTCTTTCATGTTTATCCGCCTGCTGGCATTGGAGTGACATCCACATCAACTTGAAAATAAATCTAAAAAAATATATGAAAAATTATAAAAATTTAAAAAATGAAAAAAATAAAAAGATTAAAAGAAAGAATTTGTTTTCAATGTTTGTCCGACCGCTTGCGTCGCATGATACAAATTTTCTAATAATTCAAAATACTAAAAAAATTTAAATAAAAAGGTTTTCAAAATTATCAAAAAAAATTAAATAATTTTCCAAATAGTTTTCCAAATAATTTTTTTGAACTATGTGAGCCCTAATTTTTCCATTATGAATGGAAATACGTAGGATCGAGGTCAGTCCTTGTCGGGCTCTCCAAATAAAAATCATTTCTCATGGATTTTCATAAAGATGTGGAGCAAAGGTGGAGGAGAGAGGAAAGCATAAAGCAAAATCACCTTATACCTTTTGTCTCCTATTGTCTTTAGCATATTTTGCCCTTTTGTAGAGATATACCTTGTTTCATTTTGAGGGCCTTGACCGAATCTCCTTAGGGTTTTCCATGCAACATCCCGACCGGATATTACTAATTTTAAAATAAAATAACACTTTAAAATAAATCAAATTGCATTTATTATATTGTCTTTCCCAAAAATGCAGTAAAATTAAAAAAAAAAACCACACTATCATTCTTAATTATAATAATCGCAATTTAACTCCAAGTCTTAAAATCTCCACACTATTTACAAAATAACAAAATAACGAAATAAGCGAAAATCATAAAATCCCATGCTGCCCCGCTCCGATCTATGCCTCACTAGCACCACCTGCAACATCATTTGCTCCCGTGTAACGGATTACACGATCATCGCCAAACATAAGCAGATAAGGTAAGCTAACAATATAAAACTCATATATATAATCACACACACATAAAAGGAACTCTATCCTTTTATTCTATACCACATGGCCAACACCATATCAACCATGTTCTCAACACTGTTTACAAAAATAAATTACAAAATAACGAAATAACGAAATAAGCGAAAATCATAAAATCCCATGCTGCCCTATTCCGGTCTATGCCTCACCAACACCACCTATAACATCATTTGCTCCCGTGTAATGGATTACACGATCATCGCCAAACACAAGCAGATAGGGTGAGTTAACAGTATAAAACTCATTTATATAATATAGATATATAATCACACACACATCAAAGGAACTTTATCCTTTGATTCCGTACCACATGGCCAACACCATGTCAACCATGTTCTACGTCTTTAGATGAATACCTCAAAATGCCATTGCTGTCCCAATATGAAGCATAGTTCGTAATGTTCCAAAACTACCAAACTCGTAGGCTAAATACCGAGGAGGGAAATCTTTTTGGACTCATCCATATGAGCCGCAACTTGCACACTCACACCGGCAACACTCACCAATCCGAGCCACAACTCAAGGATTCCTCGTGTTCATCCGTCATCCCGAGCTACAACTCAAGAGATACCATTCCGAGCCACAACTCAAGGAATGCCACATGTTTTCCCTCTATCCCAAGAAAGAACTCAAGGGATATTGTTCCGAGCCACAACTCAAGGAACACTCCAGCAAGTTGATCGTTAAGGTATCACCAAAGTCTTTGAGACCACGCACATCCAAAGCACACAATAATTTTGCCTTTGCATTATCGCCTAGCATTGCTCCAGAGTCGCTAGGTGAATGTCAGTGCAGTTCGATTGGTGGAAACCACAAACTACCAGGCGCCATGCGCCCCTTTAGCTCTTCATCTAGCATAACCTTCTCTACTGCCAAGCGCCTGCGTGTTGCAGAGCCCTCTGCTTCTCCAATTGTCACCTGGTAGAATCACCTATGTCGCCAAGCGTTGAGCGCTCTAGAGTTCTCTGAATTTGCAGCTTCAGCCTGGCGATTCAAACCTCACCGCCAAACGCTACACCAGTACAACGAGTTTACTGGTTAAATTCCACTACAACTCAATTTTCCCACTTATCCAAGCACCACTACATGTTAAGCAAAGTTTGCAGACTTGAAGTCACCCCACATCTTCCTCACCACAAATTCCCATCACTAGATTCTTACCTATTAACCCTTTTAAATGCCTAAGTCTGATTGAATCCAACCACAATATAAACTCATGCAATTTTCCATACTTATTTTCTGTCATGGTCCTGCACTATACCTCTCCTTGCTAACATTTGTGTTGTCATACTATAGTATCCCTTAATGTGCCACTTACTCATTTTTGCACAATTGCAAATCAACTTGCTAACTAGTTAACACTATGAATGACCACACTCTGCCAAAATTGACTTAAAGCATGCATTGCATCATTTTATGACTCCAATTACTACATCAATTACAACACCAATTTACACTCAACTTTTCAATTCCCCTCAAATTCCCCCACTCATTCTTTCTCTTTAGTACCCAAGGTATTCATGCACTATCTTTTTACTAATACCCATAATTATCTCCTCTAAAACTTACCACAGAACCCGCTTTGTGCCCTTCGCATCCAAACTCAAGCATCCCCCTAGAATCTTCTCTGTCGCTTAGCGGCGCGTTATGCCCTGCTAGGATCAGTTTCTGGAAAAATTCCCAGATTCTACTGCACCTGCGAAGAACTACAATTCTCGAAAATACCTTCCTTTGTCTCATTCCACAAATTCAACAAGCGTTCATACATCCAATGGTATCTCTCGCTAATTTTCAATGTGCAATTACAAAATCCATAATGTACCTTCAACCACAATTATTCCTATTCTCACATTCCAAATTTCCAAAACCTAATAGATTCTCATACATTTACCATTCGACTAACTCCAACCACATTGTAATTCAACGAGTAATAGTACCCATTTAGTAATAATACCCTAAGGACCAATTTTCCCCAATCACAATTACCCTAGAACCACCAAAACATAAAAAATGAGACAAATTGGTTCGTATCGCTTGGCAGATGTTCATCCCTGCCAGGCAGTTCATACCAAAATCCCAAAATTGGGTTAATCCTTTGGTGTCACATAACGGTTAGTTCGTACCGCCAGGCAGTTTTTGGAAAAATCTAGAAACCTAATGAAACTCACATGCGTCGCTTGGAAGGTCTTCAACGCCGCTAGGTGGTTTCTGGAAAAATCCAGAAACTCGAACAGAAATCCAGAATTTTCAATGATAGTAGTTCACATACAATTCATACAATTACACAATCCAATATGATGGAGGCGTGGTTCAGGACCGTGATGGGATTAGAAAACAGATGATGGAATCATGCCCATGATCTTCAAAGAGATCTCAAATTAGCTTCAGATCGTAGAATAGGAACTCTTTTATATTTCTTTTTTTGTAATGTTTTTGTTTGGGCTTTTTCGGACCTTAAGTTATGTTGGGCCTTTTTGTGTTTCGGCCTATAGTATAAGCCCTTGTGAGATACATTTGTAGGCAAATTTGAGTTATATGAAAATTTGAGTTTTCTTTCAAGTCTCAAGGTTCTCCTCAGAACCACCGATCCTTATCTTTGAATCTCCGATTCAAAGTGACGGATCTTCCTCACTTATCTTGGAACCTCCTCCAAGTGGCATGAATTCCTCCCGTTCCGAAAACCCCCAAATCGACGTCCTCCATTTTTCCCCCTTTTTCGTTTTAGGGTTCATGCCCATTTTCGTTCTAGACGAATTTCCCCCAAATCAGAGCTCGACTAGTTGTTCTTCTGAAATTGGTTTTGGATTTCCTCGTGTGTGCTTCCAAAATTGTTCGTGGAGTACTCGTTTGTTTGCAGTTTTTGTTCGTTCTTCGGTGTCGTTGTTCTTTGTTTTGTTTTCGTTCAGCATCACTTGTGGTTCATATTCGTTTACTCTTTGTATGGCTTTTGAATCGCTGATTGGAAGTGATTTTTATCCATAGCAACAATTTTTGGTGGCCTTGTTACTTTAACAATTCGCAAGCGGAAGTCTTATGCAGCTGACTCTAAATCGTAGATGGGATGATGAATTGCAATTGGTGTGTTGGACGAGTGTGAGAGCTTCCTACGTGGGGGTGCTGCGTTGGAGTTGGGTTTAGGTTTTCGTATGCTTTTAGTTCACGCATACCAGGTGTTTGTGAAAATTGTGCTGTGAACGATTTTGTTTGGAACAAAGTCGTGCCGCCTTGGGTAATTTGGTGTGAGAGTTACTATTGAGAGTTGAAGTGGTGTAGTCACGAATTTGCAATTGGTTGAGCCAACTACTTTCTTAAATCTGTGTGATCTAATCTAAACGAGATGTGGTAGTTTTATGGTGCAAAATTTGGTTTTCAATGTGGCAGCAATGTAGAATTTGGAGGGGTGCCTTTAGTTATCACAACAGTCCATCCTTTTTATGTATGAAATTGGCAATCTCACTTCCTAGTTCCTTTGGTGCCGCAAGGAAATTATTCTGGCATGGTGACAACAATTAGGCCACTGGTGTGAGTTAAGGAGGTGTGATGTAAGAAAATAGTACAACAACATCTTTTCTGGTCCAGTGGTGCAAACCAGATTGCAGAATTTGATGTACAAAATTGGAAGCTTGTGATGTGGTCATATATTGCATAGTGCAGCAGCTGATTTAGTCCTTTACTTTTTGGTTTCAAACGGTGGAATAGCCAAGTTGTTAGGCTTGAGGTGGAATTATCATGCGTGATGCTTGATGCGGTACAACAACACCTTGTTGTTTCAGACGGTGCAGAAAATTGGCTCAAGTGCAAATCAGTTTTGTCTCAAGTGGCAATCATTCCAATTTTTATGCATTAAGGCCAAGCTAAATGTGTGTTTTCGGTGTAGTCCAAATCTTTTTCCTGCAACATTAATTGGTTCATCAATTTCTTTAGTTTGGGGTAAGCTTGCAGACAGTGAAGTGGTTATTAGACAGTAGCTTTCTTGGCCCATTCGGTGTGCACAACAACAGCCTCCTTGCCTCTTGCAATTGACAACAGTTGGTCTAGTCACTTTGGCGCAGGACATCAAGCTTGTCGCTTAAGCGAAACAATTTGGTGCAGCAAAAGCACCGTTTCTGACTTGGTGGTAATGCAACAAGCAGCTTGGCGAAGCAGGCTGGTCCAAAGAAAAGGAAAAGTAATTGTGCATGATTAGTTTGTTGAAGCGATGGCAATATTGGCAAATGGGTGCAATAAGATTCTTCACACAATGGCTGGTGCAGTGAATTTATGCAACAAGGTTGTTTGAGGAATTGTCAAGCGGTGCAAGCAAAGACACGTTCAAAATCAGCAGCCTCCATCCCTCGCTTAAGCAGCATAGCTTTTGATATGGCAGCAGCTAATTCATTACACCAAAAAAAAAAAATATGTGAAACAGTGGAGGAAAGGGAAAGTGGTTCATTCATTGGGCTTAATGGTGTGCAAATTTGGTGCAGATTGGAAATTCAAATTTCCAACATGGTTCGTGTGGTACTGTGAAGGACAAATTGTTATTGGCACGTTAAGTTAGACTAGCAGTGGCAGCTTTCTACCATTCTTTGGTGCAGGGGAAATTGCAACAATTGTCCCATACTGTGACAGTCAAAGGAAGCACCACGACAGCACCTATTTAAATCTTTCTTATGGTGTGTTTGGAATTCACGTGAATGTTGGTTGGAATCTTAGTGCAACCAAAACTGATTGGGTGGTGGCAACAAAAACTGATTGGGTGGTGGCAACCAATTTAACCCTTTCAGTGGCTGCAAATTGATTCCATTTGTTCTGAATTCGGTGCCAATATCTAATGCAAGTTGTGGCAACATTTTGTGGAAATTATGGTGTAGGAAACATAAACACAACCAACACCTTGAGAGCAATTTTTCCTAGTTAGAGCCAGAGGATGCTGCTGAAATTGTGATACGCTGGACTCGAATTATTTTCTGTTGAACTTAAAATTGCATGTGCTTCCAACTAAATTGAATCAGCCACATTTTCCTGATTTCTTTGGTGCATTTTGGATCCGGTGCAGATATTTCGTAATGCAATTGTTGTGGGCTGATTGCATTTTGCTTTTACTGTTGTCTTGGGGTGATATTAGATGTTGTTTTGGGTCCAAATGGTGGTGCTTCGGTAACTTCTCCGGGTCAATTTTGAATGCACCTTTTGCATTTTGCTTTGCCAAGCTCTTACCATTTAGAGTCATTAATTGTTCATTGCTTGAGTCTCTTGTCCATCATTTCTCTTTGAGTTTGATTTTTCCTTGGTTTCTTGTGTTGTGGGACAATGTACCTTGAGTTAAATTGTTGCAAGTATTGTTTATGGGAGTGTGAATGGATCATCACAATTTAGCTTGAGTACTTTGTTTCACATTTCTAGTAGTAATTCTAAATACACTGTTTAGATTACTCTTGTCTTTAAAAGTGCTTTTCTCGTTGTCATAGTCTAGTTTTGTCACATATTTACTCCCTTTGGTTTAGCCATTTCTTGATTTTGGTGCTTTTTAGTTTGTCTTTAAATTCCCTTGGTTTTGTCTTGGAGTTTTCCTTTTCTTGGCCTTCTGAGTTGAGCTTAGATTCGTAACGTCTTTCACTTTGATGTTTAATTCTGGATGGGTTGATTGGAGGTTCTTTGAAGAACTGAACAGGAACTTGAGAGCGAGTGAATACACTTTGAGAGTGAAACACGAGTGGAATTGAGTGTAAACACGTAAGGAGTGGTGAGGGCCGTTTAATAATTTTATCCCCATTACTTTTGCTAACCACTTACTGTGTTTTGTGTTAGCTGTTGTTTCCTCTCTTTCACTGCAGGAATTAGGAATTCTGAGCAATCCAGAATGTTCCATACACGCTCAACCTTGACAGAAGATATCAACTTCATTGTGTCAAGAATTATCAGGTTGAATAGCAAACTTGGGAATCTTAGAAGGGAGCACCATGAAGATAGACGATCATTGCCAAAAGACAAAACAAGTGCTATTAGGTGCACCAAGTGTGAAGGTTATGGACACAAAAATTATCAATGTCCTAATTGGAACGAAAAGTACATGAATCTTCAAGATCTCCAAGATTACATTGTATACTTAAAAGAGGTGAAAAGGAGTGTTAGGAAAAAGCTCGAAGTCAAACAAGGACAACAAGCAAAAAGGGAGAGAGAAAATGCAAAAAAGAGTATTAAAGGAAATGTGGGAAAAAGCCAAACAAGAGAAAGAGCTAAAGAAGCGAGAAGAGAAAGAGCGAAGAGAAAAGCAAGAAGATGAACAAAGAGAAAAACTACGAGAATGAGTCTCTCCTCACACCCTTGACATGCATGGTTGAGATGAAATCCTTAAGGGGGATGAGAATGCGTTAAATTGTTGTTCCCATTCACATCATGATATTGCATTTTCATTGGGGACACTTACTAACCCATCTCTTTTTGTCTTAATGCCTAGGGAAGACTTATACATTAAAGAACAATGGCATAAGCAATGGGGTGAGGAAAATATGATAGAAAAAGCAGCAACAACATGGACCAAACATGAACCTGCCTTTAATCATCTAATTGTGTGTTTGGCCTATCATGAAAATTGATGAAGGATTATCTTGTTCCTTTTTAAGATTATTGAATATGGTGTGAGTTGATTAAGAAAGCTAAGTGAAATCCCCACTGGACATTAAGATAGCAAGCTATCTAGATGTGAAGGTTCCTTTCACAAAGCTCAAGAGAAGAAGATGATGGATTGATTCAAAACAAAAAGGAAATGGAAGGCACATAAACCATAGAAAACCAAGAATAATTAAAGGAAGAAGAAAACATAAAATGGAAAGGAAAGAAATGGTAAAAATGTGAGAAGCACGCCACTATAAGGCTAGGCTAGAAGCCATGGCAACCTTGAAGATGAGTGGATGTGTGCCGCTACTTGCTATGCAAGATAAGGCTTAAAAGTATTCACTCCCAAGGCTACAAAGAATGTGTCTCATATGTCTCCAAAAAGTTGCCAAAGTGTGCTAAAAACAAAGGAGACCAAAGGTACATAGGTACACTTGCTTCTTGCCTTTTACTTTATACTTTATGCCTTTGCTTTACTCTCTCCTCCACATCATTTATGCTCCCCAATCACCATGCGCCACCTAGCATTACTTTCTTACTCCTAATTAACCTACAAAGGCAATAAACATAGATTAGCATGTTGGCTTAAGTCAAGTCAACTATAGTCAACAAGTCAAACCTAGTCAAAGGTCAACAAGTCAACTAAAGTTGATTCAACTAAGTCAACTTTGGCTTGAGAAGAGAAGGAAGGGTGATGCACATCATGCTTTGGAAGAATTTTTTTGTAGGCAAGTAACACCTTAGTGAAAGCTTGCCCCTTTTCTTTTTCTTCTTTATCTTTTCTTATTATATTTCTATCCTTATTAACTTCTTGAGGTGATAAAGGTTGTAAAGTGGTCTTTTTCCCATTTATGAAGAAAATGTATTGGTTGGTATGACCATCATGTAAAGTTTGTTTATCAAATTGCCATGGCCTACCTAGTAAGATATGTGTGACTTCCATGGGAACAACATCACATAGCACCTCATCTTTGTAGCTTCCTATAGAGAAGTTAATTAGGACTTGTTTATTGACATCTATTTCTCCCTCTTTACTTATCCAAGCAAGCTTGTAGGGCTTAGCATGAGGAATGGTCTCTAAGCTAAGCTTTTCCACCAACCTTGTGCTAGCTACATTGGTACTACTTCCTCCATCAATAATTAGAGAGCAAACCCATTTGTTAATTTTGCATCTAGATTGAAAAATGTTTTCTCTTTGAGTTGGCTCAAGCTCACTTTGATCTTGACCTATCATGCGCCTTAATAACATAGGGTCTTTCTCAAAAATTTTAGTTTTACTAGAGGAAGAAGGTTCTTTTGAAAGAGAATGGGGAGATGAGTGTTCACTTTCAACATCATTACTCTTCTTTAAGATCATGGTCCTCTTGGTTGGGCAATTTAAAGCAATGTGATTATAACCCAAACATTTAAAACATTTAATGGAACTTGATCTTGAAGAAGTGGAATGGTGAATGTGATCACTTGGAGACTTACTTTTACTTGGTGGTTCTTGATGAGAGTTAGAAGGGAACTTATCATGTTTCTTTTTATCCTTTCCCTTCCATGAGTGACTAAAGTAGTGCTTGGGTGAGTAACTCTTCTTTGCCCTTCTTTTTCTTTTCAATTGAATTTCAATCCCAAGGGCAAGTGTGAAAACATTATCAAGAGTGAAGTACTCATACAACTCTACTTGGTCTTGTATGTCTCTCCTAAGACCACTCACAAATCTTTTTATTTTCTCTTTGTTAGTTTCTTTTACTTCAACCCTACGCATTTAAGACTTTAATTCTTTAAAGTATTCACTCACACTCATAGGACCTTGGTTAAGCCTTTGGAGCTTCAAAAGAAGTTCCTTCCTATAGGAGGGGGGAACAAATCTAGCGCGCATAAGAGTTTTAATGTCCATCCAAGAAGCCGCGGGTGGCCCTTGATCATAATTCTTACAAAATTTATGCCACCAAGTATTGGCATACTCCAAAAATCCTAAAACTACTAGATCAACTTGTGCTTGATCCTTTACATGATTTTCAATGAAAATTTGATCAACTTTAGCTTCCCAATTAAGGAAGATTTTGGGATCACTTCCACCATAAAACTTAGGAATCTTTGGAGTTTGCTTCTCTTGTGATGGGTTGCGCCTAGAATGACCTCTTTTCCTAGCCTCTCTTTCTTGCTCTTTAGCTTCAAGCCTTTGAATGTGCTCTTGGATTCTTAGGTCACTTTGCTCCTTGTCTTTTCTCAATTGTTCAAAGGTCTCCTTCCTAGACAACTCCAAATCCCAAAGCAATCTCATCAATGTATTGTTTTTGTTTGGTGTAGGTGCATTTGATGAACTTACCATGATTCCTACAACAAAAACACTCAAATTCGAGACAAAATAAATGGATTAGAGGTTAGACAACATGAAAACCAAGACCAAATCCAACCCAAAATGTAACCCAAGTGTTTAGATCATTCTCCCAAAATAACAAGGCAAGGCTAGCACTCAAAATCCACCAAAGAAGTGAAGCAAACACTTTTAAAAACTTGTTCAGAACCTTTCAAATGCAAGACAAGTGATTCGGCTACAATACCCCAAGAGTTTCAAGAAAAGAAAACTACTAAGACAAAACAAAGAACACCTAGTAACAAGCAAGAAAAACACAAAAACAAGGAAAACTAAACTCTAAAGAAGAAAAGTTTGAGGCAAAACTTTTAATAAGACTAAAACAAGAAAAACACATTTTAAAGACTCTTTGAAAAGTACTTGACAAGCATCTTCGAGTCTTAAATCATGCATACACCAAGAAAGATCATAACTAAGTTAAAGCATGGAACTAATTAGCCAATATCACCCAATTCTCAAGTATGAAAACTAGTAGCATAACACCTAGCGAAAAACACACTTTTAATTCACCAAGGAGCAAGGTTGCTCTTGGGTTTTAGGCAAAAATTGGTGCAAAATTTTCTTCTTTCACAACTAGTTTCATAAAATGGTGAGAAAGAGTTTTAGGTGGCTTGGACACTTAGTTCCTCAAGTTTTAGGCCAAAATCAATTTCATGGAGCATACATCAAACAAGACATAAAGTGAAAGCAAGATTCAAATACTTGGAAAACAAGAATAAGAAAACTTCAAGTTAACATATGACATATGACTCAAGCAAAAGTTAGGCACATTTAAAGACTCAACATGACATACACAAACACACAAACATGTAGTTATCATGCATTTAAACTCATGGATTTGAGGCTCAAAGACTAAGCATCCAAAGACATGTTATCCAACCACATTTAGGAGCTTAAAGAGGTGCAAAAACCGTAGCCAAACTGCCACAACAGAACTTGAAAACGTTGATTCACGTATTCTTGGCAGATCTGACCTTTGCTCACTAATTTGATCATAACTTTCTCCATGGAACATCAAATGTGTTGGTTCTTTTTTTTCTGGAAACTAGACTCAAAGATCTTTCTTTTGACATTGAAAACGTAATTTTTGGACCGCTGAGCAGGTGCAGTTTAATGTTTTAAAATCGTCAAATTTTCTGCCAGCACTATTTTTTGTGTGTAATGGAAGTGGATTCGAACCATACAAAGATAGCTACAACAAGACAATGTTAGCACATGAAAAACACCATATTCAAGATAACCTAGGCTCTAGATACCAAATGATGAAGGATTAACTTGTTTCCTTTTAAGATTATTGAATATGGTGTGAGTTGATTAAGAAAGCTAAGTGAAATCCCCACTGGACATTAAGATAGCAAGCTATCTAGATCTGAAGGTTCCTTTCACAAAGCTCAAGAGAAGAAGATGATGGATTGATTCAAATCAAAAAGGAAATGGAAAGCACATAAACCATAGAAAACCAAGAACAATTGATGAGTGCGTATTTTTGCCCTCATTCAGTGTTTAATTCTGGGTATTTAATTGAATTTTTGTGTTTAAAGATTGATTTAATTAGAATTTCCTATAATTGGGTTTATTGAGCATGAGGTACAAAAGCATGTTAAAAATAGCTTTTTAGTTGCATAAATTTTCTTTGGATATTTTGAGGTGTGTTAGTGCAGCTGCAGCTAAGTTGAGCTCATGGAGGTGTGGAAATAAATTTCTCAAAGCTTCATGA
>Ga0214543_1002942_pt1 | contig 33458 bp, 19 predicted proteins | sample CNSS2metaG_FD_160094 | JGI IMG/M metagenome (GOLD analysis project Ga0214543, IMG submission 160094) | Root nodule microbial communities from cowpea collected in UCLA plant growth center, Los Angeles, California, USA - CNSS2 | ecosystem: Host-associated > Plants > Roots > Nodule | place: USA... | reverse complement strand
CTGAGTACATAGCAGCTGGACATGCATGTGCTCAAAGCATATGGTTGAAGCATCAACTTATGGATTATGGTGTAAAGCTAGAGAAGGTACCTCTTTATTGTGATAATACAAGTGCAATCAACCTAACCAAGAATCCAATCCAACATTCTAAAACTAAACACATTGAAATCAGACATCATTTCATAAGAGATCATATTGAAAAAGGTGATATTGAAATCATGTTTGTGAAAACTGAAAATCAATTGGCGGATTTATTTACTAAACCACTTACACGTGATAGATTCAATAAGCTTAGAACTGAATTAGGTGTTGTTGACATGAAGAATATATGTTGATATCTGTTTGGCTTGTTAATCTTATTAGATCATGTGTGTGTTGCACTTAAAATAAAAAAAATCTGTATAATTTAAAAATTGTCAATATTTCAGTCAGCTAAATTTGCAATTTCAACACATAGATTTCATTTAAAATGTCAAAATCTGCATAATCTGTGTTCTGGAACTGTTTCAATCTACTAAATCTCACAAAATAGCACATATATTTGATTCAAATTGATCTGGTGTGAATTTCGTGAAATCTGAAATTTTTAATCAGCTAAAACTGCAAATTTAACATATAGATTTCACTTAAAATTGCCACTGCACCAAAAATCAGTTTTCTGGTACAATTTTAGTTGACTAACTCTGTATTTTTATGTGTTAAAATCACTTATGCTGATGTGGAATTGCTTGAATTGATTTTAATTGATTGACCCAGTCAAAGTGTGCATCACATGACTGTTTTTGGACTGTAACAGCAGTTGTAACAACTATTACATCAGCTAAAATCAACTTTTCATATTGCATTGACCATAAAGTGCTTTAATTACATAATTTCCAATGTGCATGCATTAGATGTGAACTGTTTGTGAGTGGATTGTTCATAAGACGCATGAGAAACATATCACTGCATCTTTGATACAGATTCCCTCACATTTTCTGTACTGCATTGAAACCAGAATATATGCATAATTTAATTGACTGATTTTGAAAATCAACATGCTGATTCTATAAATACTTGCATAAGCATCATGCATTGGCATTCTCATTTGCTAGTAAGAGCCAAACCTACATTTCACAATGCCTAGAAGATCACGAACAGCCGCCCTCAGATGATGAAAGCTCCACCCCACCTACTTCATCCTCTCCAAATGCCGTGAATCAAGGAAGGCTTGAGATATGGTTTGAAGGCCATGAAGACAAAATTCAAACCTTCTTGATTGAGATAAGTAGGAAGCATATCATCCTTCCTAAGGTGATTCGTATGTCATCGCTAAGGGCAGAGAATTTTGGCAACCTTGAGCAACATCTCAAAACCCAAAAATTGAAGACATTCCTTGAACTTTCGGGCAAGGTGTATCCGGAGTTAGTGAAGGTGTTCTATGCCAACCTCAAGTTCAGCAATGGTGTTCTCAAATCAAGTGTCAAAGGTGTGGAAATGGAAATCACTAGGCAAACATGGAAGGATGTGGATGGCCTAAGGCAAAGAGGTTTGCAAGTCCGCAAAGGTGAAACTAGTGCAGTGGATGAGTTCAACAAGGTGCAATACTTCAACCATTGTATGAGAAATCAAGGTGAGCAAGCTAGAAATTTCCATGTGGGAAGGCTTCGTTTGGAGGAAAGGTTGCTAGCCATGGTGGTGACCAAAATCATCATGCATAGGGGGAGCAACCATGCTACCTTGAATGAAGGTGATCTAGTGGTGATGTGCTGCATTCAAAAAGGGGTGATGGTGGACTGGACCTACACAATTCGAGATCACATGATGAAGGCAAAGAGGCTCACGAATTTCAAGCTTCCATATGTGATGCTCATCTCCAAGCTCATTGAAAATTTTGGTGTGGATGTGGAAGGAGAGCTTGAGGAGTTTACTGGCTTTCTCAATCATGTTTCAACACTGAATATGCACAAGATGGGATTCACCAAGGTAGGCAACACTTGGCTAGTTGAAGGAGATCAAGGTGCAAACATTGAAGTTAGAGCAAATGATCATGAAGCGAGAACTAGTGAAGGAAACCAAGAGGAAGATGACCCATAGCCTATGGCAATTGAGCTGTACAACCCTCTTGAGAATATTGGACCTGCATACTCCCAGTTTGAGAGAATGGTTCTCAACCAGCTTCAAGACCTCAACATGGCTCAAAATGCACATCATGCATACTGCACAACAAGGTTCCAAGACTTGGATGACTAACTCCATAACGTTCATGACCTCCTATCCAATGTCTACAATAGAGACAACCCTAGGAATGAGTGAAGGGGATGGCTCATAAGTCATGCATTGCATTTTCGTGCTGCATTTTATGTGTCTGCTATCTGTTCTAGTATTTTAACTGGCTATTTTCTCATTTCTGTCGACTGATTATATCATTTTTTAGCTTCATGATGTATCTATCATTTCTGTTTCAGTTATGGTGTGTTTGTATTTGTGTTAGGTGCCCTGGTACACCCCTATGTTAATGCTTTAATGAAATTTTTCATCTTTCCAAATTGATCTATGCATTTACTTTCAGTTGATGAATCCAAAGGGGGAGAAAAATGAGTTAAAATGAGTAAAAGTGTGTTAGATTTGGAAAACCTGAAATAAATCTACTGGAATCACATAATACTGCAAACTTAATCTAAAATCTGGAGTTAAATCATGTTAGTGATAGGGGGAGCATATGCATATGTGATATGTATGTATGCTTGTGTGCTTTTGCTTGGTTATATATTTGGAATATTTGTATCTTGTATGCAAAAGCTTTTTCAGGTTTCCCTATGGATCTTAGCTCATCAATTCAACTCGAGGATGTTGGCTTCATCAATTCAGGGGGAGATTGTTGGCACAAGCAAGCTTGAAGCAAAGAATTGATAAAGCCATGTGCATGAAGATCATAGGTGTTTGATGAAGATTGATGAAAATCCATTTGAAGATTATGTTTTAGTGTGTTAAATCTGTAAATAACATGTTAAATGTAATGTGTTAGTGTTATATCTTGTTGGTAGGCTATATGACATAGGTTAGATGTTTTGTGGGCCTTAGTGTGTCTCTTTTAATTTGTTAAAATGAGTTTTAACAGGTTAAAAGGATTGTTGTATATAGTTTCTGGTATGAATGCATTCAATCAGTTGAATTATTTTTTAATCGACTGATTTCACTTAATTTAGGTGAAATCAGCTGACTATACGGAAAATTCAATCGACTGTTTTCACTTAAACCAGACTATATAAGCCGTGTTTTCATGAGCAGAGGTGCGAATTTGAGTTTTTCTGAACGAAACCATGTCATTCATCTTTGGGAAGCGTTCTCTCTCTGCAATACACAGCTGAAACTTGTGCTTTGAAGATCTTAGTTGATCTTGGTTAATCTTGGAGGCATTTTGGCTTGTGAGTAGCTTGAAAAACACATGTATGGTTGGCTAAGGACAACCACCATCGGGTTTGGATGTTCTTGTGCCTCTGGATGGTTTGCCTGATGTGGTTTCAGGTTTGCATGTGTGATTCTTGTAGGTTATGTGTCTAGATTTTTGTGTGAGTCAAAAATCTTGTGTGTTTAGGTGTTCAAAAGTGTAATCTTGGTTTGTGATTTGTAAAACTTTTGAATATAGTGGAAACCAGGCTTAGGTTGTCCTGGTACACTGGATGTAGCTCTATGATTGAGTGAACCAGTATAAAAACAGCTGTGCAATTCTCTTTCCCTCATCTCACTCTCTTTGAAACTCTTTAAAAACTAAGAAAACCAAGCAATTTGATCTTTGGTGTGATTTAATGTGTTCTTATGTAATCTAAGGCTTTATACTTGTTATAAATATTGATTGGAACATGTCTTGTATGTAAAAGATTGTTGTTTAAGTTTAATTCGTGAATTCTGCATTCTGCATAATTCTCCAATATTTTAGCCGATTGATTTGTCTTTTTAATCGACTGTTTCATAGCATCAAGAACAATTCAGTCTGCTATTTTATATTTTAATCGACTGAAAGTGTACTGGTCTGCTGTATTTACATCCAAACTTTCCAGTCCATTAGATTCAATTGAAAATAGGTTTAAGCTTTCGAAAAAGTTTTATAAAGCCAATTCAACCCCCTTTTCTTGGCTAAACTCACCATTTCAAAACTAACAAAACCAAGTTATGTTGGCCTCGGGTTAGGTTTGATCTAAGTTAAAAAGGGCCTAGTTAGATTGGGCTTAAGTAATACAAGGTTAGACTTGTTGGCACAAGCAAGCTTGAAGGAAAGAATTGATAAAGCCATGTGCATGAAGATTAAAGGTGTTTGATGAAGATTGATGAAGATCCATTTGAAGATTATGTTTTAGTGTGTTAAATATGAAAATAACATGTTAAATGTAATGTCTTAGTGTTATATCATGTTGGTAGGCTATATGACATAGGTTAGATGTCTTGTGTGCCTTAGTGTGTCTCTTTTAATCTGTTAAAATGGGTTTTAAGAGGTTAAAAGGCTTGTTGTATATAGTTTCTGGTATGAATGCATTCAGTCAGTTGAATTATTTTTCAATTGATTGATTTCACTTAAGTCAAGTGAAATCAGTTGACTGTACGGAAAATTCAATCGATTGTTTTCACTTAAACCAGACTATATAGGCTGTGTTTTCGTGAACATAGGTGCAAATCTGAGTTTTTGTGCACAAAAGTTTGTCATTCTTCTCTGGAAAACTCTCTCTCTGCAATACACAGTTGCAAGTCGTGTTTTGAAGACCTTGGTTGAACTTGGAGGCATTTTGGTGTGTGAGTAGCTTGAAGAACACATGTATGGTTGGCTAGGGACAACCACCATCAGGTTTGGATGTTCTTGTGCCTCTAGTAGGTTTGCCTAATGTGATTTCAGGTCTGTAAGTATGATTATTGCAAGGTGTGTGTCTAGATTTGTGTGTGAGTAAAAAATCCCAATGAGTTTCTTTGTTCAAAAGTGTAATCTTGGTGTGTGATTTGTAAAACTTTTGAATATAGTGGAAACCAGGCTTAAGTTGTCCTGGTACACTGGATGTAGCTCTATGATTGAGTGAACCAGTATAAAAACAGCTGTGCAATTCTCTTTCCCTCATCTCACTCACTTTGAATCTCTTTAAAAACTCAAGAAAACCAAGCAATTCAATCTTTGGTGTGATTTAATGTGTTCTTGTAATATGTGAGGCTTTATACATGTTATAAATATTGATTGGAACAAGTCTTGTATGTAAAAGATTGTTGTTTGAGTTGAATTTACGAATTCTGCATTCTGCATAAATCTCTAGTATTTTAGATGACTGATTTGTCTTTTTAATCGATTGTTTCATAGCTACAAGAACAAATTAGGCTGCTGTTTTATATTTTAATGGACTGAAAGTGTACTGGTCTACTACATTTACATCCAAATTTTCCAGTCCATTAGATTCAATTGAAAAGAGGTTTAAGCTTTCGAAAAATTTTTATAAAGCTAATTCAACCCCCCCTTCTTGGCTAAAATCACCATTTCAAAACTAATAAGACTAGGCCAAGCTGAATGCAAGTCAAGTCGGGTCGAACAAGGCCCAAGCAAGTTAGGCTGGACCCAAACCTTCGAACGTTACAAAGAATAAAAATTAATTATGGATAATTTATAACTAATGTAAAATAATTTGTAACTTAGAATATTTTAACTATTATGCAATTATGAAATATATTTAAAAGTTAAGTTAAGTCTCATAATGGGTCAAATTCACTTTTATTCTTATCTAGACCCAGTTAATGTGAGAATGAAGACTGAAGTTTTACAATCCTCTAATTTGATATATCAATAACAAAGGAGTTGTTTTAAGAGTGAGTTCAAATTGAACAATGAAGTATGTTCAATTTGACAACCTTACTAACACCTTTTAATTTTCCCTTAATCTCTCTTGGTGAATCTCAAACTAGTTCATTTTCCAATAAAAACAACCTTCCATGCCAACTTCAAACCTACCCCATCACACACTTATGAGTGCGTATTTTTACCCTCATTTGCTATTTAATGATGGAATTTTAAGTGATTTTTGTGCTTAAAAGATTAACTTAATTTGGATTTCTTATAATTAATATTGAGCATGAGATACAAAAACATGTTAAAAATAGCTTTTTAGTTGCATAAATCTTCTTTGGATATTTTAAGGTGTGTTAGTGCAGCTACAACTAAGTTGAGCTCATGAAGGTGTGGAAATAAAATGATTAAAGTTTCATGACACCTTAAAGATAAATCCAAGAATAGAAAATTATCAAAATCACAAAAAACCAAGCCATGCATTGCATGAAGAAGGCAAGAAAAGCTTGAAAAAGTGAAGAAGAATGAGCTTACAACCAGAAAAAGAGGTTTAAAGCTCAAAGGGGCTACCAATTGATCAATATCAAGGTTGGCTTATTTGGACAAATAGCTAAAACCAAGAAATGCCTCAGTCAATTCAAATCAGACATATTCACCTAAGTTGCAAAACAAAAGAATCAAGCTAAACATTTGAGTATAAACAAAACATGAGCAAGTCACTCAACATAAATCTCTAGTATTTTAGCCGACTGATTTGTCTTTTTAATCGATTGTTTCATAGCTACAAGAACAAATTAGTCTACTGTTTTATATTTTAATGGATTGAAAGTGTACTGGTCTGCTACATTTACATCCAAATTTTCCAGTCCATTAGATTCAATTGAAAAGAGGTTTAAGCTTTCGAAAAAGTTTTATAAAGCCAATTCAACCCCTCCTTCTTGGCTAAAATCACCATTTCAAAACTAATAAGACTAGGCCAAGCTGAATGCAAGTCAAGTCGAGTCGAACAAGACCCAAGCAAGTTAGGCTGGACCCAAACCTTCGAACGTTACAAATAATAAAAATTAATTAAGGATAATTTATATCTAATGTAAAATAATTTGTAACTTAGAATATTTTAACTATTATGCAATTATGAAATATATTTAAAAGTTAAGTTAAGTCTCATAATGGGTCAAATTCACTTTTATTCTTATCTAGACCCAGTTAATGTGAGAATGAAGACTGAAGTTTTACAACCCTCTAATTTGATATATCAATAACAAAGGAGTTATTTTAAGAGTGAATTCAAATTGAACGAAGAAGTAAGTTCAATTTGACAACCTTACTAACACCCTTTAATTTTCCCTTAATCTCTCTAGGTGAATCTCAAACTAGTTCCTTTTCCCATAAAAACAACCTTCCATGCCAACTTCAAACCTACCCCATCACACACTTATGAGTGCGTATTTTTACCCTCATTTGCTATTTAATAATGGAATTTTAAGTGAATTTTGTGCTTAAAGGATTAACTTAATTAGGATTTCTTATAATTAATTTTGAGCATGAGATACAAAAACATTTTAAAAATAGCTTTTTAGTTGCATAAATCTTCTTTGGATATTTTAAGGTGTGTTAGTGCAGCTACAACTAAGTTGAGCTCATGAAGGTGTGGAAATAAATTGATTAAAGTTTCATGACACCTTAAAGATAAATCCAAGAATAGAAAATTATCGAAATCACAAAAAACCAAGCCATGCATTGCATGAAGAAGGCAAGAAAAGCTTGAAAAAGTGAAGAAGAATGAGCTTACAACAAGAAAAAGAGGTTTAAAGCTCAAAGGGGCTACCAATTGATCAATATCAAGGTTGGCTTATTTGGACAAATAGCTAAAACCAAGAAATGCCTCAGTCAATTCAAATCAGACATATTCACCTAAGTTGCAAAACAAAAGAATCAAGCTAAACATTTGAGTATAAACAAAACATGAGCAAGTCACTCAACATAAATCTCTAGTATTTTAGACGACTGATTTGTCTTTTTAATCGACTGTTTCATAGCTACAAGAACAAATTAGTCTGCTGTTTTATATTTTAATGGATTGAAAGTGTACTGGTCTGCTACATTTACATCCAAATTTTCCAGTCCATTAGATTCAATTGAAAAGAGGTTTAAGCTTTCGAAAAAGTTTTATAGAGCCAATTCAACCCCCCCTTGTTGGCTAAAATCACCATTTCAAAACTGATAAGACTAGGCCAAGCTGAATGCAAGTCAAGTCGGGTCGAACAAGGCCCAAGCAAGTTAGGCTGGACCCAAACCTTCGAACGTAACAAATAATAAAAATTAATTAAGGATAATTTATAACTAATGTAAAATAATTTGTAACTTAGAATATTTTAACTATTATGCAATTATGAAATATATTTAAAAGTTAAGTTAAGTCTCATAATGGGTCAAATTCACTTTTATTCTTATCTAGACCCAGTTAATGTGAGAATGAAGACTGAAGTTTTACAACCCTCTAATTAGATGTATCAATAACAAAGGAGTTATTTTAAGAGTGAATTCAAATTGAACAATGAAGTAAGTTCAATTTGACAACCTTACTAACACCCTTTAATTTTCCCTTAATTTCTTTAGGTGAATCTCAAACTAGTTCCTTTTCCCATAAAAACAACCTTCCATGCCAACTTCAAACCTACCCCATCACACACTTATGAGTGTGTATTTTTACCCTCATTTGCTATTTAATAATGGAATTTTAAGTGATTTTTGTGCTTAAAGGATTAACTTAATTTGGATTTCTTATAATTAATATTGAGCATGAGATACAAAAACATGTTAAAAATAGCTTTTTAGTTGCATAAATCTTCTTTGGATATTTTAAGGTGTGTTAGTGCTGCTATAACTAAGTTGAGCTCATGAAGGTGTGGAAATAAATTGATTAAAGTTTCATGACACCTTAAAGATAAATCCAAGAATAGAAAATTATCAAAATCACAAAAAATCAAGCCAAGCATTGCATGAAGAAGGCAAGAAAAGCTTGAAAAAGTGAAGAAGAATGAGCTTACAACAAGAAAAAGAGGTTTAAAGCTCAAAGGGGCTACCAATTGATCAATATCAAGGTTGGCTAAAAAGTTACTACTTTCACAATTTTCTCAAAAAGAAATCATATTTTTTAAATGAAAACAAAAATTGAAAAAGAAAACAAAGAAAAAAAAAATCCTACCTACGGTTTGTCTCCCCACATGTAAGACCCGAGAAATTTAAATAATTAATTAAATAATTATTTAATAAATACGGGTAGTAGGAGCCTTTAAGGGATTTAATGCGGATGGTTATGATGTGAAAAGTAATAATTCTAGTGGTTGAGAGTACTTAAACATTTGAGAGGATTTGGGTTCAAGTCTTATGTATGCCATTTTTGTGTTATTTAATTATTATTGTTTTTAATAATATGCTAGAGCATGTTGAGTGATAATATAGTCCTAAAATTATATTAATCATCATGAAACATAAATTGGTTAAATGGTTGAACATTGATTTGGCTTTGGCATGGTGAGGGTTTCAAACCTTGGTGAACTTAAATTAAACTTTATTTTTTTGCCAAAATGTTCTTTGGCATGAAGGTGAAAGGGCAAGGAAACTCTAGCAGCCAAGGGAGGGCTGAAAAACCATCATGAGACAACAAATTGAATGGCATTAGTTTAGTTGTAATTTTCGTTTTGCATCATTAATCCCACATTAAGACACCAATTATTGGCCAATTAAGGGAAAAAGATAGAGGTTGTGTGGCTGGTTTTGTTGGATGGGTAGAGGAATACGAAAATCAGAGTAAGGCGAGTGTATTGAGTGAGGCATTGAAGCTAAATCGAGGAGAAATAAGGAAGGCTATTGGAAGTAAGGGAGAACCAAGGGCTACTCAAGTTTTAAGCAAAGGAAACCAAGTTAGGGGAGCTGGAACCGTACTTTTATTTTGTGTTGTTAAATGGTATGAAATGTATGAAAAATTGGATGTATATAACCTGCCTATATCATGTAATTTTCATGTTTCTGGAATTTTCCAGAAACCGCACCGCCAGGCGACTCATCCTTTTCTGGGTTATTTTGGGGTTCCAGAGATGGAACCGCCTGGCGGCAAGGCTCGCGCTGCCAGGCGACACGTGACTGAACACCCAGTTTTTTGGGATTTTGATGAACCTCCTGGCGGTGATGAACACCCACCAGGTGACGTGAGTCAATTTGGCTCGATTGTAGTGTTTTGGGGTTTTTGGGTTGATTCTATTAAGGGGGAAAAGATAGTGCCAACTGTTTGGAAATGATTGGAAGCCCGAATTTGCTGAAGTATATAAAATTGAAGGTTGGATTGGGTGAAAATTATGAATATCAATTGGTGGGTTGATGAATTGGGGATTTCATAGTCGCACTAGATTAAGTGGTAAGGTTAGTGGAATTTCGTATATGGAGGAGTCTTATGAAGGAATAATGAATATAAACATGTGAAGGCAGCCTATTGGATCGTAAATCGAGTGAAATCAGAATTGTAGGGGTTGGAATAATGTTCGCAGGTGTTGAGGAAATTTCTGGGTTCCTGGAACTGTAGGAACCGTCTGGCGACACCCAATTGGCCGCCAGGCACCACACCAGAGGTGCGTGGTGTTTTGATTCACGAAAAATGCTGTTTTTTGTACTTTTCACACAACAGTAACAGCCGGGCGGTAGTTTAGTCCCGTCGGGCGCCAGGCTGCTGATTCTGGGCGCTAGGCGCCACCAATTTTTCTAGTTTGCGCAGTTTTCATAAAACTGCATTTACCGGTTCGTTAACCGTCTGATTTAGGTGAAATTTTGATAGGTGGTCCATAACACGTGGTTCTTCACTTTGAACGGTGGAGATTGGATTTGGACGTCATTAGCTAGAGATATACATTACTTAGTATTGCTGATTTTGGAGTCTGTAAAATACATGAATAAGCCCTTGATTAGTTCAAGTAACTTCTAATGAAGCACAATTGGGTTATGTGGTAAGTATCTATCAATTTGAATGTTCCTTTGGGTTAGTCACATGTAGAGAATTGGTTTGGTGAAGGCATGGGTGTCAATATTAAATTGCATCGGTGCATAAGATCATGTGCTTAAAATTGTTAGAGTGCTGCTGCTTGTATTTTGTTTGAGCATGCTTGGGATGGTCTATATGATTAGAGGATGAGTGCACATGTGAGATGCTATAAGGCCTGGAACACTATAGATGACAATGCTTTTCATTAGGGGTACTCTAGAATGAGAGCAAATGAGAGCAACCTGTGTGAAGTGTGCTTGAACCTGAACTAAAACCAGTAATGTGCAAGTACTAGTGTAGTGCCTGGTGGTAAGGAGGGGTGCGCCAGGTGGAGTTTGTAGTTTAGTGAATACTAAGGCGCGTGGCGCCTGGCGGTAGAGGAAGTCCCGCCAGGCGATAGTTGTAGTGGTAGTGAAGACTAAGGCGCTTAGCGCTTGGCGGTACGTGTCCCCCCAGGCGATTTTGCTGCAGCTGATTGGTGCTATACTTGCTATGATGCGCATGATCTACAAGGCTTTTAGGATATCTTAAAGGTCGGCTTGCTGGTGTTCCTTGAGTTGAGCTCGGAACGTATCCCTTGAGTTGAGCTCGGGATAGGGGTTAAACACGTGGCATTCCTCGAGTTGAGCTCGGAATGACATCCCTCGAGTTGAGCTCGGGATGACGGATGAACACGAGGAACCCTTGAGTTGAGCTCGGGTTGGTGAGTGTTGCCAGTGTGAGTGTGCTAGTTATGGCCAGTACGGATGGGTCCAGATAGATTGCCCTCCTCAGTAGTTAGCTGACGAGTTTGGTAGTCTTGGAACGTTACGAACTATGTTCGTATTTGGGAACTCCACCTGGCGTTACGGTGTATGATCCGTAGCAATGGTTTCCCGCACGTGTTCTATCGGTTGTGGCCGATAGGTATGGCAGCAAGACACCTTGGGGTACTCACTAGAAGACGTAGAACGTGATTGACATGGTTGTGGCCATGTGGTGTGGAATCAGGGGAAAGGATTCCTTTGGTGTGTTTGTGTGAAATATATAAATGTGTTTATATTTATATGTTTATTCTGTTAGCTCACCCTATTTGCTTGTGTTTGGCGATGATCGTATACGCGATATACGTGAGCAGATGGTGTTGCAGGTGGATCTGGTGAGGCATAGAGCCGAAGCGGGGCTAATCTTGGGGCAATTTTCTCAGAGTTTTTACATTGACTTTATGATTTCAAATCAGTTGTAATTATTAATATTACTAGACTATTTGTTAATGGTAATAGTAATTATATTCAAGGATTTTGAAATTATTATTGAAGTAAATAAAGTTTTGAAATTTCCTGCATTTTTGGGAAATGGATTTATAATTAATGAGTTTTTATTTTCTTATTTATTTTATTATTTAAACTCGTAATATCCTGACGGGATGTTACACCACACTTATTTCAAAAATTGTCCTTGTTGGACTTATGTTGGGGAAAAGACAAAAAATTTTGTGACTTCTGACTCAATTTGGCCATATGTCAAAATTTATTTTCTTTAACTTTTTCAAGTACAATTCAGCTTATACAATTTTTTTTTTAATTTTAAAATTAAAGACAAAACACAGTTTTGAAAATTTTCTAAAATTTTTATCAAATGTAGAAAACAAATATGCATTCATTTTTAATTTTCTATCAACAATGCTATAAGTGAATTTGAATCTAACCTTTTTTTCGTGTTGTATCAACCTTTATACTTTCTCCGCAACCATGTCAACAAAGATCACCACTGAAAATTTATTTTCATTGTTCACATCAACAAACTTGATGTGTGGAGCTTGTGACTTCAACTCAATTTTAGTCATTAGGTGCATTAGGATGGTTAACATGATCATTAGTAATCCTCATAATCTCATCTTGTGAGCAAAAATTTGCACCTAAAGTAGTTGACTCTGTTGCTTTATCATTAACCAAGTCAATTGTAGTAGTAGATGCTTCAGATGCACCTTCCCATATCGTTGGTTCTTCAACTGCACTTGGTTCCTTCATTGTATTATTCTCACAACTTTACTCCTGAAAATGATCATTTTTACTCATATCCTCATTAACAAATAAAACTTTATATTCACATTGGGCATCATCATCATATCCATCAGTAGATATATCAATGTGAGAATCTCCAATTTCTTCATCAACTTCAACAACGTCCTTAATATAATTAATATTTCCATCAGTAGACATATTACTATGAGCATCGTCATACATATCAACAAATCTCTTAGTGTGATGTGATTCTACTGTATCCATTTGTTGTTTCATTTCATTGATCTTTTGTTGATCTATCTGATTCATCTTCATCATTTCAGTAATCATATTCATCAAATTTTTGAAAGTGACCTTTCTAACTATATCATTCATTAGCTAATGTAAATCTTCAAACATTTGTTCAACTCTAATGGCCAACTTTTAGAAGCATATCTTTGATTTCATGAGAAAATGCTTTAAATTATGGAGTTTCAGAAATCTCTGATGGGGTTGGAGGGTAGTATTAACAGTTACAAGTAATTCTATAAAGTTGTTGTTACTTGCATCCCTCAACATATTAAACAACATTTGCTTATTTTCATACCACTTTTGCTCAACATTTTTGCATTGTTGATCAAATCGCAACCTTTCATCCATGACCTCTAATTTCTCTATAAATTCACCCATTAGTATCATCACTTCCCTATAGGATGGTCCTTTGGTTGCTTCAACTTACTATGGTGGTACATATTGTTGCTGAAAACTATGTGGAACATAGGGTTATTATGGAAAGTAATTGTAATCCATTTGAAAATTACATTGTTGATTATTTTCGTATGAAAAATGATTTTACATTTTTGAAAGAGGTTTTCTCAAAAGAAACAATTTGAAAGCTTCTTGAGTAGACTTTCAGGAAAGAGATGTGTGTATCAATGGACAACTTGAGTACCTTATCTTTCCTTAGCCAAAGTGTTTCTCAACTAGTCTCACAAATTTCTCATAAGATTCCTCAATAAGAAAGTATGCTTAAAAAAATTCAAATAACTAAAGAAAATAAAATAAATGTTAGAGAAAATGTAGAGAAAAAGATGTTAGTGATAAACAAAAAAAAAATAAATCAAAACAATAAAAAAAGAACTTAAATGATAAAAATTCTAACAGTGTTCTCCAACAACGACGCATAATTTTATAACGTTGTCGTTGACACGATAAAATTAATATTACTTATCTATAACAACTTCAGTATTGTTAAAAAAGTAGTCAACAAAATAGAAAGGGGAAAGCAACCCAAAGTCTTCCTCTAACAAACACATAATTGCTTTCTAACAAATTATTTCTTATAAAAACTATACAAAAGAGTTAGTCAAATAATAACAATATAAGATGATTAAGATATATGAAAGAAAGAAATAAAATTGAAAAGAGATAAAAAGAGATAAAACAATAGTAAAGAAAAATAGGTTGATTCCATTACTTTTTCAAAATATGCACTCATCACACACCTTTGCATCCTATGTTGTTCGTAAGGAAAACAATATAAAGTATTTTGTTTCCATTATTTACTACCCATTTCCCCTTTGAGAATATAGTGTCCCTCTTTTCCCCTACCTTGTTCCTGTTACATACTTGTCACTTATGTATTTCTACCACTACAATTTACTTATAACCTTTGAATGTACTTCCTCTCTTATTTCCTTCCTTAAACTGAAAATGATTCATGTGCACTAAAAATATGAATTAAAACCTAATATACAGTTAGAAAAATAACAAAAATGATGGATTTACAAGTTATATGATGTGATAAAAAGAGAGATAGAAAGAGAAAAATGTGATTTTCCATTTTCAATCTCCAAACCACTTCCTTCACAATGTTAAATTAAAATCTCAAATCTTTTTTATCCCTACCCCATCCTCCTTATCCTAACACATTTTACTCCTAAAAACTAGACCTATCATTTTAACCCAGAACCCATGGGTCAGCCCTAACCCCCTTTAAAGCTAGACCCTATTTTAATAATCCATTGATAACGCTGTCGTGAAGCGATCAAATTAATACTACTTATTTGTAACAACTTCAACATTGTTAAGAAAGTAGTTAACAAAATAGAAAGGTTAAAGTCAACCCTAAGTTGTCTCCCAATGAACATGGAATTTGATTCTTGACAAATTAGTTCTTATAAAAACTATACAAAAGGGGTTAGTCAACTAATATTTGAAAAAGTAATAGAAGAAGATAAAGATAAAAAGATATAAAAAAAACAATATGATAAAGAAAATAGATTGATTCCACTACTTTTTCAAAATAGATTCATCATCGGTTATCTAAAGATTATTGTCAAATTAATTATTATTGTAGATTTGCAAATTAATAAATGTAAAGTCTCAATTAATTTGTTGGCGTTCTCACTTTTAACCAATGTACAGGCTGAATTAAAAGTGAGAACTTTTAGATTATCCATAGTAAATTCAACCAAAGTATAGTCTCAATCAAATTTTACTATGCCTAATCATGTTTATTCTTTTATCTCCTCACCAAATAAAAAACTTAATTAATCAAAGTAAAGTCTTGACTAATTTTAGTTACAATAATTACCTTTAACCAAAGTAAAGTCTCAATTATTGGTAAAAACTCATTTAATCACATGAAAGTTTCTAAATAAAATCAAAGTAAAGTCTCAATTAGATTTTAAAATCCTTAAACTCATATGATTAGGATACATAAAGATTTTAACACTTCACTAACTAGTTAGCATGTAAAAATAATTACTTTTCATTTGATTAAGAAAAAAAAACATAAACAAATTGAAACCTCAACAATAATAAAAAGAACAAAGAAATTATTTCATTCTAACCTTAGAATCCATAATGAAATTACACTGGAACCAACCCTTGAAGCTTAGAACTCCATGAAATCAAAATAAAATAAAAATAGAAGAAGAATGGAGAGAGAAAATGAAATTAGGCTCCCCTAACGGTTTCTAAACTTTGAAATTCTGAGCTTGTTTTACTACTTCCCCTTGGTCTCTTTATATAGGACTTGGATTGAACTTTTCTGTTGTTAAAATCTCTCAAATATCACCACAAATATAATTTATCTTTATAATTGTTATGAATATCTAAAAATATTTGAAGAGATATAGCTAGTTTTAAAACTATTTGATAAATATAGTTGGTTGATAATTCTGATATAATTAAATAAATTAATTACTTAAGGATATATGATAAATCATCACCAACTAATATTTACTTTAATTTTCCAAATCATCCATTTTGCAATCTTGTAGTTCAAATTTGTAGATAAATATAAATATATCAATTTGTCCACTTTAGCCCTTCTTGTTTGACCAATTTGACATGACTTTTGACTAACTTGGACCCATTGAGTGTCCCTTGAGAAGCTGATACATGGTAGCTCTCTCTCTCTCTCTCTCTCTCCCCATTAAGGTTTCATGTTTGTTGTAGGTTGTTGGTGGCTCGAAGGTGTTGTGGTCGTGAGAGAAGATATGGTGTGTGGTGGTTCTGTTAGATTATGAATTGACTCCCACTAGCCTTTAAGTAAATGCACTGATTTGTGGTATTTTCCTTGAAACCAAAAGAAGTTACCATCTGGTCAAATTTCAAAATGCCATTGTTTATAAGCTTGGCTCAGCCTATAAAAGACTTATTCAACCTGTAAACCAAATGCTTTTTGCCTTTTCTAGCAAAGCCACCAGGTTGAAATATATAGACTTCTTCATGGTGTATTTCAACATCACCAGGACACACTTTGTTTTGAGTGTTCTACAATTTCTTACAAGAAGCTCTTTAAACAGTAGTTGACTTATGAGTATGAGCTAAAGGCTCTTCTTCTCTCAAAGAAGAGTCCATGTCAGTATTTGCCAGATATAAGTTCAAAGATTCTTTCCAGTCCTCAAAATTTGTCTTGTTCAAAGTTTTGGCTGAAGTCAATTGCATGGGCAAAGAAGTTGATATCAAAACGACAAAGAAACATCTAATATGCACAATTATTGTGCAATAAAATTTAATGTTTCTGAATACATAGCCAAACATGCCTAGAATATCAAAATTCTCATCCACTATGATCCTGCCTAAGGGTCCCGAATCATAATAAATAAGAAATATAATTAAGAAATAAAAGACAATGCACAACTCATGTCATAAAGAAATCTAATACTGATAGGGTACAAGACAAATAATTGACATAAAGATAAAATTCAAAGTACATTATACCATTAAGAAATAAAATAACATACGAGAATAATTGACATTAATGTAGTATAAAACTAATTAACACAAAATTTCATATAACTGTACTCACGATAGGTGAGTTCACAATCATATAAAATTATATGGCCCATGCTTAACAAAATATAATAAATTTATATTATGCATGAACAACCCCCTAAGTAATAACATTTTCAAATAAGGGTAAAAAAAATTAATTAAAGTATACTATCACGTCACCAAAATAGTAGAGAACTTGTACAAAAATTTCATACCCAAAAGTCGAGAACATAATATATAAACTTAATTTTTATTTATGAAATAATTAAAATTAAATTATTTCATTCACACAAAATCTTATATAACTGTGCCCACGATATGTGAGATCACAATCATATAAAATTATATTACTCGTGCTTAACCAAATATAATAAAATTATATAATGCATGAAATAATTATATTTAAAAGAAATATTTCGACAATTTATACAGCAAAGTTATGTGATTTTCTGACCACGTGATCACCATCATGCGATGGTCAAAAATCCAAAATAATTGAAATTATAATGTATGGATATACATAAACACAAATATTTAACATTTTTTTTTCTGAATCATCTACTTAAAATATGTCACTTTAACTATAAGGTCAAAAATATTAAACATTTAATTTGTTCATAAAATACTAAACTACCATAAAGTTGAATATTTATTTATTTATTTACCAAAATCAATAAAATAAAATAAATTGCTTGTGCAATTTATGTTTTGGTAAAAGTGGGTTTTTGATTTTGACTCTAAAATGGGGACCAAAGGCATAATTAAACCTAAAATTATGTTAGTTTTCTTTGGGGCATGATCAGTGATACATCTATTATTGTATTTTATATAATTTTATTATATAAAATTATTATTCTCTATTTTATTATTATTGTGGATTAACATTTAATTAATAAAATATATTATTTTTAAATATCAATTATATTGCACAATTGTTATTAATTTATGGATAACATATATTGGGTTTCTGATGAACGATCCGTGATGGGTTGGATTGTTCAATGAACGGTCTGTGATGGACTTAAGTATTCAGGAACTTGTTGAGAGGTCCCTGGTCTCTGCTGGTAAGGATATAAAATTGATATCCCATTAGTCAATTTTATGAGATGACGTAATAACACATTTGTAAGATACGTTCTAACATAATCTCCTACCAGAGAAGAGAACAGTATCGTCTCATGTAAACAATTTTTAATTTTCCACTGATTTTATTTGAAAGATCAGGTACCACTTTATTGTACTCCTAATTACTGATCAGGTATTCTACTATTATATTAGTAACTGCTCTTACTGTTTGAAAATAATTGTTTATATAGATGATTTGATGCTTCTGATAATCTATTTAAGATTCATAATCTAACAGGTTCAACTTCAAACACAGAGGTTGGAAGAATGCGATGATGGTTGTTGTGCTTGCGAACGACGTTGAGAGGCTCGCACTTTTAGTGTTGCTCACGTGAAGGTGCAGTGTAGATGCATTTATGCTTGTTCGTGTGTGGATGGAGTAGGGTTTGCAGATATGTTTTTCACGTGGTGCGTCATTCTCGCTGCTCTAGCGGTGGTGCAATGGAGGATTCGTGGTGGACAACGTCGCAATCCATGTTGGATGCTCATGATGTTTACTAAGTGAAGTGGCGCGATGGCTCTATGGTTGTTTTATGCTCTTTGCTGGTATGTGCACCTATTGCATTGCTTATTCAGGATTCATTCCATCGTTAGTGGTTATAGCGATGAAGACGCGAGGTTGATGTCGTGGCGACATTGTTGGGTTTTGACGCTAAATTTAGGGTTGCTATGTTGGGTTGTGGTGGCAAGGTGGTAGGGTTTGATGGCAACAGGATGAGTTTATGAGTCGCGTGGATGGATAAGGTTTCATCTTCATTGGCTGTCGTCGATGACCATGGTGGTGTGTTGGTGTATGACGTTGGAGAGATGGAGGTTGAAGATGATGATGACGTGTCATCATCTAGTTGGCCATCTCCAAAAATGGTAGATCGTGACTTGTGGCAATATCCCATTGGTTCAACTATGTGTGTTAGGATTGATGCAATGTGGCAACTTCTTATTGTGGCTGATTTTTAGAGTAGTAGAATCAAGACACGTGACAACATCTCGTTGGATATGATTTTTGAGTGGATAAGTGGGGTGAAAATTAAAAGATGAAGAGGTGTAGGAGTAGGTTTTGAGTGACCCATTTGAAAAAGTGAATGTTTAAAATAGAAACTAGGGGTGTATTTAGCTCCTGATTTATTTTTTTTCCAGAATTTATTGATTTTGGCCTTTTTTATAACTTGAAATAATTTAATTTCATAATTTTAAAGAACCAAATTTAACTTCAACTGCATCAACAATCGTTAGAACATTCAATGATAATTTATTCAACTAAAAAGAACTTTTAAGCTATTTTTGTTTCACAAACTCAATAAGCCCAATTTTCAGAATTGTCAATTAAATCATTCTTTAAGCACAAAAATTTAATTAAATACCTAAAATTAAACATTATATGAGGGTAAAAATATGCACTCATCACCCACTTAATGGGGGGATTTCTGAAAGCCCCCAACCCTAAAAGCCCTTTGTGGAGTGGATAGGGTTAAGGTGGGTTTAGCCCCTTTTCAATTAAAATACCTTTTCTCTCATCGAAACTTCTTCTTCCCCAAGTTCGACACACTAAAGAATGGCTTGAACCTCCATGAACCTTTTCACAAACCTCGCAACATTTGTGCTCTCCTACGTTGAGACTTCACCAAATTCATTCTTTGTAGAACAACACCACTCCCAGTTCTGCCTCTAGATTCCTTCTGGTAAGTCTTCATTTTTCTTTCTTTTATATTTGTTTTTATTTTTGTTGAGTGTTGGATTTCTGCTTGATTGGTGGGTAAAATGCATTTCTCACGCCCCTTTTGAGGGAAAATAGTGGATTCAATCATTCTCTGTAATATTTTTTTACTGCTCCAAGTACTAAGGTTTTGTAGTTTTTGCAGCATGATCAAATTTTCTTAAAGGTTGGCCTCATTGTTTTTCATTGAATTATTTTGGATGTTTAGTAAAGGTGAAGAATGGTTATTTTTAAGTTTGGTTTACGAGTTTTTTTTTTATCAAAAAGTTTTATGGATAGGGAGATGATTGTTGGATGTCAATGAAGAATGTGTTATTATTGAAGTTAGAAATACTGAAAATGAGTTAATTAAATGAGTTTGCTAATGCCTAAAAGGTTGGTCACCTTATTACAACATTGTTGTTTCTTGAAAGGATGCATTGCTCCATTCCTTGCCTTGTGTAAGACATGCCATACTTCCCTGGATTGGTGTAGCTCAAAATTAAAAACTTATCTAAGATTTTTCACATAGTTTTCCAATATATATGACTAAGTGGATGACATGATTCTTTTATGATAGCATTTGTTATTGATTAAACATGGTTATTGCATGCCTTTTTGTAATTTCATGAGGGGTCAACATGATGCTGGCAAATGATCTTTAAGTTGATGAATGTAACACCCATTTTGAGATGCCATGTTTAATTTAAAATTTTCCAGCACTTCTAGAACAAACCTTTGATACCCTCCTATAAAATAGGAAACCTCACAAAAACTTATCTTCGAAACTACATGTGAAAAATTTTATTTCGAATAAAACCTTATTTTCTAAAGTAAAACATCATTAAAATCCGCACATAACCATCCCAACATAAGTTATTAAATAAACTTATTATAAAACCTTCCAAATGAAAATAACTTTCAAAGTAGCTATGCATCTCTCAAATCTTGCCCACAAGTTCCTCACAACTATGCATCTACGCTAGCATATTACCATCTACTCCCGTATAACATGAACTATAAGATCATCATAGGGAGAAAACACAACCACAAACATGCAAATATGAGCTAACCACATAAAACATCATATCAATAACCCACCTTATATTATCACAACATATGCATAAACTTAACCAAGTTAACAACCCACCACATGTTCTCAAAACCAAACATGCAATCCTTAATATATTACCACAAAATAATATCAATGGTATGGTATTCTCTCATAACCAAACACTCAACCTATTCTTATACACAAATTTATGAAGATGCCACTTCTTATTACTCTCATAGCGAGCCCCAATGAAGTATACAACTTCTCATTACTCATATCAAGAGCCTTAACGAGATACGTAATCTCCCATTATTATTGTCGAGCCCCCGACGAAGTGCTTAACTTCTCATTACCCATATCAACAACCCCGGTGAAATGCACCTCCAGTACAATTACGCAAAGTTACCTTTCATTACATTTGCATCCAAGTATAACACTAGCTCATCATGATCATACACCAATCAACAATAAGATGACTATCCACATTCATGATCAATAATCACACATGCACATCAAGGCCTCATCATCACATGTATCACAATACATTGGCATTATACAATCACCATCATTACTTTAACCATACATGATTCATCTTGTCAAAACATCTAGTATACTACAAATAGGAACTCATCACAATTTAGCACAACAAGAGTATCAACATAATACAACTAGAAAAACAAAAACCATGTGTGACATATATCTCCAACTACAGACCTACAAAGAAAGATCATACCGCTCAAACTGAAGAACAACATGTTACCAATATTGAGAACATGGCTTAGTATCCCTTATCTGGAAATTCTTGCAACAAGATCACCTTTGCCTTTGCTCTAATCTTCCTTTGTTCTTCACGTCAGAACCAAAACTTTTTCTCTCCCCCCTCACCCAACTTAGGTTCCTCACCTTTCTTCACAAACCCATATTTTAACTTTACCCTAAAACCCTCTATTTTCCCCTAACAAGACAACGTTAAAACCAAACTATTATTTTGGGCTACACTAAAAAAATCTAATCCACCCTTTCTTCCTTCTCCCTTTTTCCAACATTAACTTTTTACTGCCCACATAATCCCACTTAATTTCCAATTAACAACTATTTAACTCTTGTGGATACATTGAATCTTTGTTCAACTTTTCAATTTCCTAAGAGCACAACAAAAAATACCAAAAAGAAAACCAATATTTATATGCCTTTTGCTCTAGGCAATGTTCAAACTCACCACCCTTTCAAACCATCTCAACTATCCCATTTTCCTTGGCAACAACATTACAATAGTGTGTCACACAACAAAACATGCAAAAATAAGCCATACCAAAGACACACACATAATCACCTGTACATTAATTATAAAAAAATAATATTTGAATACAAACACTCTAAATGCACACATCAAGAATTGAACCTTTGACCACTAACAAATGACAAGGCTCTAACCAACTATGCTACACTTATGGATGTTAAAAATACCCATGCCCACGGGTATCCGTGATGGATAGTTGGTACCTGCGGGTATTTTAATACCCATTTATAAATGGCTCGGGTACGAGTATCATACTATCCGTACCCACGGATACCCGTTACTCGTAAAAAATTAAAATGAAAATGAAATAATATTATATTTTAATTTAGATTAGATTGAACTTAAATACTCAAGGGTAGTTTTTAAATGAGTACTCGCGAGTGACGGGTGGATTTTTAACATCTTAGTTTGATTTATGTGATAAGTGATAAATAAAAACAACAAACTACAACGCCCACCGTGGGGCTCGAACCCACGACCACAAGGTTAAGAGCCTTGCGCTCTACCAACTGAGCTAGACAGGCGTGATATTTATTCATTTTGCTTTATCCAAGGTTCAAACTCCCCACCCCTCCAAACCATATCAACTATCCCATTTTCCTTGGCAACAACATGCACAACAACATTAAAATAGTGTGTCACACAACAAAATGTGCCAAAATAAATTATAAATGATTAATAAACATAAGCCACACCAAAGACACACATAATCACTTGTACATTAATTATAAAAAACCGATATTTGAAAATAAACACTCTAAATGCACACATCAAGAATTGAACCCTTGACCCCACCCAATGATAAGGTTATAACCAACTATGCTACACTTATGGATGTCAAAAATATCCGTGCCCACAGGTATCCGCGATGGATAGTTGGTAACTACGAGTATTTTAATACTCGTTTATAAACGAATCGGGTGCGGGTATCACGGGTACCCGTTACCCAGTGGTGGAGCTCTTTAGGAGCTCCCCCAAATTTTTTCAATTTTTCTTATAATTTTTTCAATTTTTATAAATTATATGTTTAAATTTTTTTAAATTATGTATATTATTAAATTTTTTAAGTTATGTTTATCTTTTTAAATTAGGTAATAATATATTAAAAAATTAATAAAAATTAAGTTAGGCAGTTTTTTTATTTTTTTAAAGTATAATATTTAATGTTAATAAATAGTAAAATATAAAATCAAATATAATAAAGAAAAAAATTATTAAGATTATTTTCATTTTCTCTTTCCATTGTCTTTTCAGTTTTTCATATGTTGTACTCATCTCTCACTATTACCTAATTTCTTTTGTTACCGAAGAAAAAAAAGTAAGTTAAATAGAAACTCATTATTTTTATCCTCAATTTTTAATCTTTTCTTCCATTTTTAAAGAAAAAACAAGGTAACTTTCTCTTGTCTCGGTGGTGAAATACCTGTTTAATATTTAACACTATTTTTTATCTTATGACATTTTGTATATTATTTATTTTTTATGAATATAGAAGAATAAGTAATGTATTATGTGATTTTTTTATAGACAATTTTTAAGTGGACTTGATTATCATAATTTTTTGTAGTAGTTATGTCTCTTAATGTTTGATTAGATTATGATAAATTATTTTTAGTATTAATTTTTTTTAAATAGGTATATTGATGAAAAACAAAAGAATAAATTCATTTTTTAAAAATGATAAAAGAAAAATGAATATCAAAACAGGACAATATCATTACTCATCGCATAACAATGAAATGAAATGCTTGTGATGAATTTTGAATCGATATGTGCACATTAGTAAAAGGCTAAATGAATATTTTGTAGATAATATGGTTATTTATATTGGAAAAAAATGTAGTTATGATTGAATAATTTGATAAATTATAGAATATGAAAAAATGATGGACAATCTTTAGATGTGTAATTTCTTTTATAGTTATAACTATACTAAATTATATATTCATTTTTATTGAATTAGTAACAATAATATTAAATATATAAATTTTAAGTATATTGTTTTGGCTCCCTAGAAATTTTGGTCAAGATCCGCTGCTGCCATTACCTAGAAAAAATTAAAATGAAAAGTAAATTTACTAAGTTAAATAAATAATATTATATTTTATTAGATTGAATTTAAAGGGTCTCGGGTAGTGGGTCGATTTTTAACATCTTAGTTTGATTTAAGTGATAAGTGATAAATAAAAATAACAAACTACAACGCCCACCGTGGGGCTCGAACCCATGACCACAAGGTTAAGAGCCTTGCGCTCTACCAACTGAGCTAGACGGGCTTGATATTTATGCATTTTGCTTTAGCCAAGGTCCAAACTCATCACCCTTCCAAACCATATCAACTATCCCATTTTCCATGGAAAAACCATGCACAACAACATTACAATAGTGTGTCACACAACAAAACATGCCTAAATAAATTATAAATGATTAATAAACATAAGCCACAACAAAGACACACATAATCACCTGTACATCAATTATAAAAAAACGATTATGAATATAAACACTCTAAATGCATACATAAGGAATTTAACCCTTAACCACTAACCAATGACAAAGCTCTAACCAACTATGCTACACTTAGGGATGTCAAAAATACCCGGGCCCACGGGTATCCATAATGGATAGGGTGTACCCATGGGTATTTTAATACCCGTTTATAAATAGATCGGGTGCAGGTATCATGCTATCCGTACCCACGAGTACTTGTTACCGCAAAAAATTAAAATTAAAATTAAATTTATATTTTATTAAGTTAAATTTAATTTATATTTTATTAGATTAGATTAGATTGAATTTAATTTAAATACCCAAGGGTATTTTTTAAATAAGTACCTGCATAGGTAGCAACAACATTACAGTAGTGTGTCAGACAACAAAACATGCCAAAATAAATTATAAATGATTAATAAACATAAGCCACACCAAGGACACACATGATCACCTGTACATTAATTATAAAAAAACGATATTTGAATATAAACACTCTAAATGCACACATCAGGAATCGAGCCTTTGACCACAAACCAATGACAAGGCTTTGACCAACTATGCTATATTAGGGATGTCAAAAATACCCGTGCCCACGTGTATGCGCGATGGATAATTGGTACCTACGGGTATTTTAATATTTGTTTACAAACGGATCGGGTGCGAGTATCATATTATGTGTATCACACAAAAAAAGAGTTAAATTTAATAATATTATATTTTAATAGGTTAGATTAGATTGAATTTAAATACCTGAGGGTATTAGTTTGATTTAAGTGATAAGTGATAAAAATCACAAACTGCAACGCCCACCGTGGGGCTCAAAGTCACGACCAAAATGTTAAAAGTCTTACGCTCTACCAACTAAGCCAGATGGGCTTGATATATTGTTAAATGTACAACGCATAAAAATAATTATTACTACTCATACCCAATAACCACTCTTAAAGTATAATTATTTTGTTTGTGTCTTACAATGAACTAGTAATGTGTCATCTTTATTGAAAGGAAACAATATTCTATTATGAATGGTTCATGGCTAGAGTATCTTGTTATTTTGGCCTTTTGAATGGCTAACATTGACATTTTGCCGCTATTTTGTTTCAATCCTGGTCAATTTATTTTGTTTATGTCCTTCTATGAAGCCTGATCAATTCTATTTTGTTTAGATTGTTGTTGTGTTTATGAAATAGTTATACATAATGCATGGAGAGTTGGAACGGATGGAATTGAGACATGGACTATTAGATATATTCAAGTCATTCTATCAAATTTGTTTAAAATACTGACTTTTATGTTTCTCTTTTATTTTCTTCTTTGCTTTCATGCTAAAATTTTCTTCCAAGGCCAATAGCTAGGATTTCAGTAACAATTTTGGCTTTGAGTGTTACACTTTTTATATTAAAGGCATTCCTTTCTATGCTTGTATTGTTGCTCTAATTGTAGAAACCAGGTCTCACTCTAGGATGATATAATAACCAAGGCTTTTCATGTAAACTTTCTCCTTCTCTCTACTTTACTTTTCTGGGTGATTTTGAGACCAAACATTTGCATGGAATACTTTCTTATTCTAAAATTTTATGTGAAAATTATGTGAAGAATATTATGTACAAAATACTTTCATCATCTACCTTCTTTTACTTTCCACCACATAACTCTCCTAGTTCTTGTATGACCCGAGAAATTTAAATAATTAATAAATTAATTATTTAATAAATGCGGGTAGTAGAAGCCTTTAAGACATTTAATGCGGAGTGATATGACGTGGAAAAGTACTAGCTTAAGTGGTTGAGAGTACTTTGATTGTGTGAGAGGACTTGGGTTCGAGTCCTATGTATGTCAATTGTATGTTGTGAGAGTACTTTTTTTATTGTTATATATCGAATGAGGTTAGTGATAATGTAGTTCTAAGATTAGAGGAATTATCACAAATATGAATTGGTTGAATTGGTTGTGTAATTGCCTTGTGATTGAGTGGTTGTGGGTTTCAACCCTTGCTGAGAACAAATTAATCTCTTTATTTTTGTTAAAATACTTGTGGTCTGAATGTGAAAGGGTGGGAAAACCCTGGAGACAATGGGGCAGCCAAGGGAGTTGGGAAAAACAGACCATAATGGTCTATGAAAGGTAATTATAGACATTAAAAAGGGGTAATTTCGTATTTTTTACTAACCATACTTAATTGGGTTGAGAGAAGAGCTACCTTTTCATGGGAGAACAAAGGAGGGTTTTGGGTAACACAAAGCTAAGGCTAAAAGACCTTTTCGAGCAAGGAATTTCATGTTATATATGCATGTTGGTAACAATTCCGTGCATTCTGCATTGGACATGAATAAATTGTATCATTGTCATGAGATTATCGTACTCAATGTGATGTGAAATTGGGGGTTTGATGGTCTTGATGTTGTATGGGTAATCCCCTATGCGAATGTATGCAAATTATGGGGTTTTCAGTACTGTATGTGGGTTATGGCCAAAATTGGAATTTGGGGGTCAATTTGGAGTCTAAATCAGGTTCCTACCACTGGTATTATGTGATGAATTGTTTTGTTAATGTTGAATGTGAATTTGGGGCAATTGGTTTGGTTTCTGCATGCATGAACAGGGAGACCATATGCTAATCTCGCTCAGGTGAGCCAAGCTCGCCTAGGCGAGAGTTGCAGAGTTTTGATAATGTTTCTGCTCGAGCTACTCGCTTAGGCGGAGTGCCAGGTTTTTGGGCAACCTGTTATCTCGCTCAGACGAGTATCTCTCACCTAAGTGAGAAATCGAGGGGTATGAGACCTTGTTTTGGGCACCTCGCATAGGCGAGGAGGTTGATGTCCGGGCGACAAGGCTTTTTGCCTAAGTGAGAGGTTCTCGCTTCAGCGAGACCTCGTGTTTAACTTTTTGTTGTGCTTAACTCGCCGCCTAGGCAAGCGTTTTTGGTGTTAGGAAAAGGGTGATCTCGCTCAGGCGAGGAGAGACTCATCTAAGCGAGACTTCGCAGATAAACCAGGTTAGCAGGCTCGCTCAGGCGAGAAAGCTTAGCCTAAGCGAGACAAGCTTGGTCGCTTAAGCTAAGGCTTCTAGCCCAAGCGAGTTTAGTGCAGTTTGTGTGTATTATTTGTACGCATTGACGAGAACGTGGATCAGGAGATGTTGAGCCATGAGCGAGTAGGTTCATGGATGGTGGTTAACATGTGATGGTATGAGCGGGGAGGTTCATACATATTTACTCTCCTGTGAGGATACGAGCGAGGTAGGTTCGTATGATCTGTGCTCATAGTTGAGAGATAATGCTTGTGGGGAGGTACGAAGCTAATGGATCACATGTGTTGGACTACGGGCGGGAAGGTCCGTAGAGTAGGACTACGAGCGGGGAGGTTCGTAGAGGCATGACCACGAGCGGGCAGGTTCGTGTGAGCATCATAAATCCTGAGTCCATGGCTAACTTTGTTGTTAAATTGCAGGTTGAAAAGCTTTGGGGGTATTAAGAATGTGACCATGGTCCAGATATGAGAATATAATTGGGTGTATTTATATTATTTAATTGATATGTTCCTTATATTCTTTTGAGCTCACCCTTTTTGTTTGTGCTTGGCGATGATCGTGTAATTCTTTACACGGCAGCAGTTGATGATACAGGTGATGATGCTAACACCTGAGGCGGAGAGAGGGCTAGCTTGGAGATTTTGAGAAGATTGTAAGTTCTTCAAAAGAATCGTGGGATATATTGGAGAAGGCATATAAAAGGGATGCCCGAGTGAAACATGTGTAGCTTCAAACACCAAGAGGAGAATTGGAGAGCATGAGAATGAAAGAGACAGAGGGAGTAGCTGAGTACATAACTCGGGTTGAAACCATGGTGAACCAACTTAGTAGAAATGGAGAGATGTTGCCTGCTAGTGGAGTTGTGGAAAAGATTTTGTGGTCGTTGACCGATGACTTTGAGATAGTGATGTGCACGATTGAGGAGTCCAAGGACCTATCAATGCTTACTGTTGAAAAGCTTGTTAGGTCTTTGAGGCACATGAGTAGTAATAGCAACAGTAGAAGAAGAAGAAGAAGAAGGTGGAGCCACTGAATCAACTACTATAAATGAAGGGAGAGGCTCAAAACACTAAAGGTAAAGGAATATATCGATGAGTTATAGGAAGCGATCTTATTGGTGGAAACTGAGGAACAAAAGATGAGAAAGAACTATGTGGTCAACAAAATTGGTCTAGGAAAGGACGAGGTCCATGGAGAGGAGGTGGGTTGAGAAACTCAAATGTTGAGTGCTTCAAGTGTGGTAAGTATGGCCATTATGCAAAGGATTGTTACTTAGGCAAGTATTTTAGTTGTGATAAAGTCGGGAATTTTTCAAAAGAATGTCGATCTGAGAGTAGAAAGGAAGAGATGATCAAACTCATAGAAGATGTTGAAGAAGAAGTGACGTTGTTAATGATGGTATGTAGCTCGGAGGTCAAACACATGGAACTGAAGAACTCGATAAGATAACCAAGTAGGTTGGAGAGGTTGTCGAGACATGTAGATAGCCTAGACAATGTGGTGGAGCGTGTAGATAGCCCGAACAACTCGATGGAGCATGAGGCCAACTTGATTAGCTTGGTGGGGTGTCTACATAGCTCGATTAAGTCAGTGAAGCAAATGCAATGCTTGGATTGCTCGGTGGAGCAGGTCAACAACTCGGAAAGCTAGGTGGGGCGTCTAGAAAGCTCAATGTGGTGCAAATGTACAACTTGGATAACTTAGACATGTGAGAAGACAAGCTTGTTATTCAAAATTTAGAGCTTGCAAAAAGTGATTTGCAATAGAGAACTGAAAATTAGGTTAGAGGCGATGCGGATACAAACAAGCTTAGAAAGAAGAAAACAAGCTTTGCAGAATTGACACTTGGAACATGAAAAAGATGTTTCAAAATTGCATGAACAATTGTAAGCTGAGCAGGATCTGAGAGTTGCACTGAAGGTGCAAGATAAGAAGTGGCAACTTGAAATGGATGAGGAGATTGAAGAGTTGAGCATAATAATACGTGGACGTGGTCTGATCTTTCAAAAGGAAGTCGACCTATTGAGAAAAGCTCAATTAATGTCAAGTCAGCCACATAGACAAAAGAGAACCTGATGAATAACAAGTCGGTCAAAGAGAAGAACAAGTCTACCACCGAGAATGCAAAACCTAAGAGAGTAGAGGACAATTTGACCACAGTGAAAGCGAAGTACAAGTCGACCACAGATAAAGTGAAAGCGAAGTCAACCATGAAGAAAGCGAAAAACCCGACTATTCATGAAAGGAGCAAGTACACTGTGAGAAGAGTTATTGCATGTGGAAAGTCAAGATGAAGAACATAAAAACTGAGATGAAGGATAAGAGAAACAATTAAGTTTACGGGAGAATTTTGTTGGGTTTAAAATAAACTTAAATGAATTAGTTGTTGGAGTCTTATAAGTAGTTAATGAATTAGTAGTTGGAATCTTAAGAGTAGTTAATGTATTAGCCATTAGAAACTTATTGGTAGTTAATAAATTACTCGTGCATAGTTGTTTTGAGTGCAACGGTAAAAGAAAATGTGAGTTTAGATATTGTATTGTTCATTATATGAAAACAACAAGAACAACAAGAGATGAATCAAATTTTTTCATACTAAAAGATGTGTTGTCTACAAAAATAACATAGACATAGACAGATACTCTTAACACATTATTGCCCGAATTACACATTCCAAAATATTCATAGAAATGCATATTCTTGATAACACTATTTTTAAAACATGATAATGCATTATTCCGCTGTTGCATGCAACCGTTTTAGTGCTGCAGTGACAATTACTGTTATTATGCTTTGGTTGCTTGAACTTCCTCTTCTTGCTCACCCGAAATCTCTTCCAAAGATCTACCCTTCGATTCAGGCACCAAGAATGTACAGATGAAGCCTAATACGTTAACCACTCCTAACACCATCAATGAGTTTCTCACACCAATACCTGCAGGGTACCCTGCATCTGTTTTACTTAGATCCTTGTTTTGTGCCAAGTACAAAAACCCGAATGAGCCAACTATGGCTCCAAGCTTCCCAGATGCTGAAGATATTCCATGGCAAGTGGATCTAAACCTAGCTGGGAAAATCTCTGCTGGCACAACAAATGTGGTTGCATTAGGCCCAAAGTTTGCAAAGAAAAAGGTGAGAGAGTAAATGACCACGAATCCAATTCGGTTCTCCTTAAGAGTCCAGTGGTCATAGGGAATTGCAAGAGCAAACATGAAGACAGTCATAAAGAAGAACCCCATCAACTGAATGGTAAATCTTCCTATGATATCAATGAATGCCACAGTGAACCAATATCCCGGAACTGTACTGCAGAGAGCAATGAGAGTTTGAGCTCTTGCAATTCTGAAAACCTCTTCAAGCGCATTCATGGTCTTTGCTGGAGGAATCCAACCAATTGCGCTGAAGATGTCCTTTTGGAACAGATTTTGGCTGTAGAATGCAATGTCGAGCAAGAACCATGTGCTTGTAGTTCCAAGCAGATGAAGTCCGTGGCGACTCATGAATTCCTTGGAGAACAATCCATATGATTTTCGTTCATCTTCCTTCTTTGGCACAGCTTGAATCTCCACCTGCATAACCTTAGACATGTCTGCTGCAGCCTTCTCCATATTCTTGGCAACCAATGCGGTGTAGCGTGCAGTTTCTGGCATCTTTAGTCTCCAATAATAAGTCAATGCAGCAGGGAGTGCTCCCACCATCAGAATTATCCTCCAACAATAGTCTGCTTGTGGAACAGTTGAACCCAAGGGATCAACCTCGTACGATGGAACATCATACTTGGCCATGAATACGGATGATACTATGATTGCAAACACACCTCCTGCCAATATTCCAAAACCCTGCATGGCAAACACTGCAGCAACGAAGGCACCACGAGTCTTCTTGTTCGAATACTCAGACATTATGGTGGCTGAAAGAGGGTAATCTCCACCAATGCCAAAACCAAGCCAGAAGCGGAAGAAGCAAAGAGTTGTGATCACAGTCTTTGCATCACTTCCGAAGGAAAGACCTGAAGCAATAGAGGCTAATACCATGAGCATGAGTGTCATGCCATAAACCTTTTTCCGACCCATTTTGTCACCGAGCCACCCGAAGAAGAGCTGCCCAGAAAGTGTTCCAACAAAAGCTACACCGTTAACAGCAGCTGACACATTCGGAGGCAATGATCCAGGGTTTGCAGCCCCATCAACGTGGTAGTATATGCGACCAAGGAGCTTTGTCACAAGTGATATACTGAACAGATCATAGGCATCGGTGAAGAAGCCCATTCCTGAAACGATGATTGCTGTGAAATGATACCATTGCGTTTTTGCCGTGTCCAGTGCATTTAGCACCTGAACCTGCTCCTTCGCCATACCTACCAAGCTTTTTCTTTCACGCCAAATATCACTTCTCTTGTAAAAGTGTGGAACCATTATTACAATGTGTAAAGTTAAACTTGCATTGCATCAAGAGCAGAAACACAAAACAATGATGATTATACTATACGATGCCCCAAAATACCTCAGTTAAGTAGTGAGATAATCCAATTTCTTACAGATTTCTCATTAAGCATAATAAAGGTAAAGCTTGTTGAACAAGAGTGGCACCGGTTGTATAACTTGTTATCACAAGTGATTAATGAAAGTTTATAAATAATATTTAGTGCATATTAATGTATCTTTTTACATTTTTAATTGTTAAACCATTTCTATAGAGAATTTTAAGAGTTATTATTGTCTTTAGAATATGTACGAGTGTACTAAATTGTGTAAGTAAAAAAAAATTAATAAACAAATTAATCTTCCAATTATTCTATTCTAAATTTTTGTACTCCATAATTTTAAATTTTTTTTGAATACCACTAACAAAAGTGATATTAGAGTTGTATATCATTGTAACAATAAAATAAATTAAAGAACCAATGCCACGAACTTCTAACAACAAAGAATACTACAACAACACAATCTATCATTATCGGACTTCTTTTAGGTGAAACCGAAAGTTATGATTTTTGACCTATACAAATATAAGTGTTATTTACTTATAATCTTTCAAAGTGATATTTTTGAGAACGAAAAAAAAAGTAAAAGAAAAATTTGAACATATACTTCTCCTACCATGTCTACAAGTCCCACATTACTTAGAAGTCGAGGCCAAAGGCGGTTTAAATACTCATTCTTTTTTCTACGTACCCTTTGAGACACTTTTCAAGGACAAAATTGTGACGGAGTCCAGGCTCCAAAGCAGACAATACCTCAGATGCATGGTAATTGACCATAACGATGTCACTTGGCGAACTTAGGATCAGAACATTGGCGCCCACTGTGGGGCCAATAACGAGGTTCTAAGATGAACCATTGGTCCCTTAAGCCCTCCATTGGGATGAGCAATCATCTCTCTTAGACCTCGACTAGGAGCTTATGTTCCTACCATGGCTAAAGACGGTTCAAATATTTCTTCCACCTTCTGAGACGCCTTTTAAGGATAAAATTGTGACGGAGCTCCATGCTCCAAAGTAGACAATGCATCAGATGCATGGTGATTGACCCTAACGATGTGGTGGAGCTCCAAAGGTGCATGAAGAGCTCCATGGGCAGCGGAAATGGATGAAGGAATGGAGGCAAGTTGGAAGGCACTTGCAAGCAATGGAAGGTGAAAGAGGTGATAGGATTTCCTAATCTAT
>Ga0214543_1002940_pt1 | contig 33462 bp, 13 predicted proteins | sample CNSS2metaG_FD_160094 | JGI IMG/M metagenome (GOLD analysis project Ga0214543, IMG submission 160094) | Root nodule microbial communities from cowpea collected in UCLA plant growth center, Los Angeles, California, USA - CNSS2 | ecosystem: Host-associated > Plants > Roots > Nodule | place: USA... | reverse complement strand
CTTTAATATTTTTTTTATAACTTATATTTTTTTATTTCACACATTTCCACGGTTCAAATTGATGATTTAAAAGTATGAAAAAAAAAAATATTCAAACACATGCATCAATTTTTTTTTCTATTAAATTATAATTTTTGTAAATTAAAATATGATTTGTGCAGTATATATTTAGGTTTTTCAAGAAAATAATTTATATACATAAAAAAAATCTAAATGTTACATTATTTTAAAAGAACATTGTATATACATAGTGATGTATCCACTCAAATCTCTGTTGTTTAGAGAGGATAAAATTAAAAGGTTATTTTTTGAATTCTTTATCTTTATTCTCTTTTAAATTGGTGCATGTACAAATCCATTGCAACAAATATGTGGTAACAGAAACATCAGCAGAATGAAACATAGTGTAAGAGTTTAATACAAACAAAGTAGTCAAAACCTGAATTCAGTTTAAAGTAAATTTAGATCTAACTGAAAGTTAATATAGTTAAAAAAAATTAATTGTTACGTATATTGTCAAAATATTTCATCTAATTACAAATTAATACAATTATTAAAATTTATTTTTTAATAAAAAATTAATACAAATTTATTTTCATGTGTGTTTAATGATATATATTATGTTTGTATAAAAGTAAAAAAAATGTTAATTTGTGTTCGACGTTCTCTTTAGACCGTGTTCTTTTGAATAGATTCACTATTCAATAATAATGGAAACTGAGTATCAGAGGGTGATTGACTATTTTTCTTAGAGTTATGAAAAGGGATAAGGAGGGAGGATGAGTATGATTTGTAATAAATGTCATTCCTCTGGTTTTTGTGAGATTGGAGGGTGACAGAGGCTAAATAATTAATTCATCCTCTTCCTATTTTTTTTTTCATGCTAGTGTCGTAATATTTACTTATTTTCTACCTTACATATTGAATTTATTTTCATACAAAATATATTGTTTATTTATTTTTTAAATAATCTTTTTATAATTTCAATCATTGAATAAAATTTATAAAAATAATTCTAAATCATTTATATATAGTTTTATATAACCTATAACAATAGGGACATTTTAGTAGTTTAATTTATTATCTATTAAAAGTTTGTTTAATATGTCACATTAATGAATTCAGTCATAAATTTCACTTCCTAATCTACTCTAAAACCACTTATGAATCTCTTAAAATAAACAACACCAACTTTATTCTATAATCCTTCTAATCTCTTACTCTCCTTCTTCTTCACATCATTCGTCTCAACAAAACACAACATTAAAGTATAATTAATGATCCTTAATTCAATGTATTTATGAATATGAAATAATTAATTTCACTAGTTAAAATAATATAAATTCATAGATGTTATTACATGGATTCTGATAAATGATTTTGACATCAATAATCATCGATGTAATTTTACTTTATTTAAAGATAAAAACTGTGTATAAATGTTGTATAACTATAATTGATAATTTATTTGAGTACACAAAAATAAAATTAAAAAATAATAAAATAATTTGAACCTTTAATACCTTATTAATTGATAGTTAATATACCTTCCTTTTTTTCGTTTGTTATTTTCTATATTAATTTAAGTTTTTTTTTACATTTAATTATATTTGAATTTGTAATAATACTAAAACGAAAAAGAAATAGTATAATAATTTTAAAATTATTTTGATACTTTTTTATTTTTTATGTACATAAAATAAATTATTAATAATAATGATTATATGATAAATATTATGGACACTTTTTGTTCTCTAAATAAAACAAACTATTAGTCAAATTTTATTTAATATTAAATTTATATATAATTTTTTATAAGTTTTAATATTTATTAATTATTCTTGACAAATATATCATGACGTTGATTTTATCTGCGTGGTTGGTTGCAAGTGCTTCTCCAATGATCATATTATTTTTAATTTTTAGACCAGTTAGATGTTCAATGGCGAAGCTAGTGTGAATACATTTAAATACTTAGCACATTTTTCAAGGTAATTTAAATAAACTAATAACAAATTGAGAACGAGTCAAAGTTATGACTTTTCTAAAACATGGTAACTCAAGTCGTGGGAACCAAAATCACGTATTGAAAACATAAGAAGATACTTATAAGTATAATAATTATAATAAAAATATTAGTAATCAAATGTAACCTTTTTTTTATTTTCTGAAATTATTATTTTTTATTTCTAAATTTAATTTAATTAAATTATATTTTTTATTATATATATTTTTCACATAATATTAGTTATTGTAATTTATAATGTTATTTTTTTAAAATTTAAACTATATATAAAATTACAAAAACAATTCAAAAAATATTAAAAACAGTATAATAATTAAACATTTTTATAAAATTAAAACAAATAACAATAAATAAAAAGCAATCATAATAAGAAATTGCATTAAAATATTTAATAATGACTATTGAATGAAGATTGAAAATAAGCTCAGTTAAATTACTAAAAATTTAATCTAACCATTTAATATTTAAAATAATTTTAATGTAATTACATCTGATGTGATGGACAATTAAATATTTTAAAAAATAAGTCTAGTTAGGTGGGGCTTTATAAAAAAAGTATAAATAGAGAGGGAAGAGTCATATATCAGCAGATCCAATATCCAATTCAACGTACTGGTTAAGGAAAGAAAACGCAAGGCAAGGGAAAATGGGAGACAACAAGTCTTCTACCAGCAAGGTCCATTTCATACTACCCATCTCATCATCATGCCTCATTCATTCTACTAACATCTCTTTTATGTTTCATGTCCGCTAAAGGCTCACCCACCCAATCCTCCTTCACTTACATGGCACCGAAAATTGAACTCCCATGGAAATGCTTCATCCGAAATCTCCTTATGTTTCAAAGATATTGTTCATCTGGTAAGGTTATTCATGTAACAATCTTTAAAAAAGATCGCACCATAACCCTTCATTCTGCATACCATTAACTCCTCCTTACTGCTTATCTCACTCCCAACACTTTTTTTTTTCAACTTCAATTTACTGTTAATCATACTCAACTTCTCTCAAATATTTATGAAATGTTGATATCTCGTGCAATCATACCCTATAGGGTAATTTAAATCTCAAGGACTCTGTTCTTGATTTCTGTTTTAGGACAAGACAGTTCAATGTCAACTCCCCTTTCATATACTTTGATGCTCTGCAATATTATCCCTATTGGGTATATGATATATCAACTCTATCGTTTTTTTTTTCCCACCTATGCTTGCATAATATTTAAAAATTAGGAGCATCAGGAATTTGACGAGGCTATTCTTTGATTTGGTAGGCTCCAATTGGCTATCGCTTATGGCGTTATTGTCGGGAAGAAGCTGCCAAAGGAAGGGTAATCTTATTTTGTCTATAAATTTCTATCATATATCGATTAGAGCTATGAAGAATCCATCTGATTATTTTTCTCTGACTGTTTTCTGCGTTTCTTTGATGTTTCTATCTTTCTTGCACAGATTGGAATGATTGATCCTTTTGCCAAGCGTAGCGTGACATTTGGTCATGGTGTTCCTTTGGGAGGTATAGGGTAAGTCTTTTTTTTTTAATTTTTTTATGAAGCTAGTATGCAAAAACATTACTATACTGACAACAATCCCATGTAGCCTCCCATTTTAGCCAGTAACAATCATATGCAGTATCTCTACCTAAATGTTTTAAATAAATAACGAAACAATACAAACAAAAGTGGGGGGCCATGCCAAAACCCCTGGAAAAACCTAAAACTAGGAAGACCAAATCGGTCTCTGAAGAAATCACGAGAAACCATAGAAGGAATCCCAACCCACCAAAAACTACCCAAGTTTCTAATACCACGTGATGCAAGCAAATATTCACATTTATTTCCTTTTCTATGAATATGAGCTATTGGGTAAGTCTTCAATCTTGAATTAAGTAACATTTCTCCTCCATGTGCTCCAGCCAAAAGATATACACAAGATTAAATTAACCATCCTTCTGATATGATCCTTTTAATGTTGCCTTCAATTAATTAGGTTATGAATTTTGGTTTGAAATATTGCAGTTGTAGTGTAAAACATGTGCATATTGTGCGTGGAAAATGTGTTATCTTTTATTGGCTTGATATTACCACAGGTGCCAATTGGATTTATGTTTAAAATGTTAGGTATATTTTTATTTCTAATTATATCAATGATATAATAAGTTATAATCACATTACATTTGTCAAAACACACACACACTCACACACGAATCATCTTGATAATATCTAGAGTGTGCTTTTGGGAAAAAAACTATTCTCCCTATTTAGGCCTTGCTCATTAAATAGTAATTTAGTAACTGTACAAGGGAGAAATTGTAGGGCCACGTTACTGAAATGTACAGCATATTTATGGGGAAATAACTCAGGCTACTAAAATAATACAGTGATAAAATGGTAAAAATCATTTTGATATGTGACAACCTGAATATTATGATGTTAACAGCATCATTATTATCCAATTTATATTAGCTTGAGAACATTTTATATAATTTATATAAAAAATATATATATATATATATATATATATATATATATATATATATATATATATATATTTTGACAAACTGATGTCCAGAGCTGGAAGTATTGGAAGAAGTTTCAGAGGTGAATTTCAGCGTTGGCAACTATTCCCTGTAGTATGTGAAGAGACACCAGTTTTAGCAAATCAGTTTTCTGTAAGTTTTGCTCAGTCTCCTTGATCAGGAAGATACCTTTTTACTTTCTTTTAAACATTTCTAGAAATCCTAGCAGTCTGACACTGTCTGTATTCCCTTGAAATTTGAAATTTGATATTCAATATTCAGGACCTTAGATATAGTGATACCAGAATTTGCATGTCAATATAACAATGTGATGTTTATTCACACTGTGATGAGCAAACCAATGTCCAATCTTTTTTACTAGTTCAGTAAATTGAATTGTTTATCAACAATGCACATTATAGTTATAATGTAGGCTTTGATATCATAATGTTTTGTGAGTAACATCTATGTGTATCTCTCCCGTTTCTTATTTACCTTTCACACTACTTTTTTATTTTTTCCGTAAATCTTTTTAAGTAGATTTTTCTTCATAATGGAAGAAATAAGCATTAGTTTGTGTCTTGGGAGGTGGTTCTGTTCCCATTTGAGCATAATAATTACATAAATACCACGCCTTAAAGGATAAACTATAAAGGAAAAGTTTGATCAGTGTTTTTATATGATAGGTCTCCTCACATCAAAGGCCTTAATGCTTGAAATGTGGATAAAAAAGAACAGGTGCATAACTACCTGATGCCGACACTAAACAGTTGTCTCCAATCTGCACTGAACATAACGACAAAACTTGGGGTTGTAATTAAGGATTAGGTGTTATACCATTTTGGTTAACCTGGTTGCTTATATAGTGTCAATAAACTGGTTACCCTTAAATCCTAGAATTTCATCTGTATATTTACATTTCTAGCCTGGAATGTGGTTATGAACAAGTTAAACTCAAGTTTCTGGATCAGTATTTGTTGAAGTTCAAGTATCTCTTACAAATTATTTTATATCTTATATTTTCTTTACTTCATCCTGAAAATAATATTATCTTTTCCGACATAAGAAAAAGATTGTTGTCTCAGGTTTTTGTTTCACGTCCAAGTGGTGAAAAATATTCTAGTGTACTTTGCCCTGCGAAGCAAGAGATAAGAAAGTAAGTCTTTGTAGATGGCTTGTAACTTAACTGCCTCTGATTTATTATTTTGAATGGCAGATTTAAATTCTTTGAATATTTAAAAAATTATGCATGAACTTCATTCAGACAAAATCCAGTGTCAGGGATTGAATCATGGGATTGGAACATAAATGGAAACAGATCCACATATCATGCATTGTACCCAAGGGCTTGGACGATTTATGAGGGTAAACTGGGCTAGTTGGCATAGTTTCAATTCCATTATAGTACTCTGTATCTCTCTCGTCTATCAACTCTTCTGTTCAAATGCAGAACCTGACCCAGCTTTGAGGATAATTTGTCATCAGATTTCACCTGTTATACCTCATAATTACAAGGAGAGTAGCTTTCCTGTAACAGTTTTCACTTTCACGGTAGGCAAGGATGACTTCCATATAACTTTTGGTTGGACTTTTATGCTTCTAAAGTTAATAATAAGCAGACAATTTTATTTTATGCAGCTGAAAAATTTAGGGAATATGTCAGCAGATGTTACCTTGCTTTTCACATGGACAGTAAGTGATACTTTTATGTTGCCCATTACTGTTACCATCTGTTGGTTTTTAGTACTCTATTATTTTGTTGGGGGCACTGAGTGCAAACAAATTGCTGTGTGCTTCAGAATTCTGTTGGAGGAATTTCTGAATTTACTGGTGACCACTTTAATTCCAAGAAAATGTAAGAAAATAGTCAGTTGGTTTGCTTTCTTTACACAGATGATCCAATTTGTTTCAACCCCCCAAAGGTCATCAATAGTTTATTCTAATATTCACAATACATATTATCTTCTGATATAGGTTGAATGATGGGGTTCATGCCGTGCTTCTACATCATAAGTATAGCTTGCTATTCTCTTTTTCAGCAAAAGATGAAAAGGAAAACATTTAGTTTTGGTCAAATAAATGTTATTGTGGTATGTTTAACATACAGGACGGCAAATGATAGATCTCCAGTCACATTTGCAATTGCAGCAGAAGAGACTGAATATGTTCATATCTCAGAGTGTCCTGTCTTTGTTGTATCCGGCTCTTATAATGGTATCTCGGCTAAGGACATGTGGCATGAAGTTAAACAGGTCAGAGATCTACTTTCGAATGTATTTTTTTGAAATATTTTTGTTTTTTGATGTTTTATTTTCCTTCATGCTGTTCTGTAACAGATAAAGCTAATCATTGTGCTGTAAGAATTTCTTAAAGCAATTATTTGGAGTTTCCTTTGCTTTTGGACGTCTGAATTTATTGTTCTCTATTCTGACAATTATCAATACTGGAATCTCTTTGAACATAATTCTTAAAGGATATTTCAAGCTTAAATAATCACTTCTTGGGTCTTATTTGTTAATTTTCCTTGCCTCCTATTCATTCATAGGATTGGCTGTTGTAACTATGGATTTACAATTGAATTATGCATTTGATGCAAACCTGTATAAAGTTTAAAGACTGTTAAAGAAACTAAAATCATATTACTGCTTAGTCATGGTTGAACTGATTAAATTAAATGAATATAATACGATGCTGATAGTATCTCTCCTTTCTGCTTAGCTTGATCTTTTCCTGTATTCAGAGTGATAATGGAATTTATCTATGCTTTGTTCCCTCAAGAAACATTAATGATGAAATTTGAGAACTTCTTCTCTAGTTGTTGATTACCGATGCTCATTCAAAATGGTACAACTTATATGATATTAAACTTGCTCTCATCCGTATGCACGCTACATAACATTGCACTAAATTCCATTATGGTACCATTTTCTTTTCAGCATGGGTCGTTTGACCATCTGAATTTTGCTGAAACTGCTACGCCTTCAGAACCAGGATCATCTATTGGAGCAGCTATCGCAGCCACTGTGACTGTTCCATCTAATGCTCAGCGAATTGTGACATTTTCATTGGCATGGGACTGCCCAGAAGTCAAATTTCCCGAAGGAAGGACATATTACAGGTGGGTGGTACTAAGGTAGAAAACTTGTATGATGATATCTTTGTTCTAAGGAGTATGACAAATGAACTCATCACCATGGACATTTTCCAAACCCATTCCAATTTTGATGGGAAATCTCAATGTTGACGTGATACGGATATGTACATGGGTAATAACCAATTTTTAAAATTGGGTATGAGGAGGGGATGTGTATGTACATATCCATGTCCCTTACCCTATCTCATCCTCATAATTGTGTCCGTTTTAAATTTCTAAAACACCTTTAAGTTTTTAGGTAATCTAGAAAACTTGTATTAACTTTTCTTCGGTCATTAATTTCGTAACTTATTTCTAGAGCAAACATTTAATCATTTTTTATTTTTTTCTGACTATTTGACCTTTATCCAATTTTTCTATAACTATTTATACAATTATATTTTCTTTTTATATTTGACGTTGCAAAAAAAATATGTGTATCCTTTTAACATTGAATATTTGATAATATCACGTTTTCTTTGTTATATTTTTCATTTTTTGTAAAAAATATTTAATTAATCTTTGAAACGATAAAGAGGTGGGTATAGGCTACGGGTATATCCGTCTCCTGATGGAGATGAGGATGGAAGAAAATTTTCATATCAGATAATTATGAATTGTTACCTGGCAGATGGGGTGAGTGAGGTAGTCAAACCCGCACCTGACCTGCCATGTTGTCATCCTATTTCTAAAGATACACAACATAACTAAAAAACTTGGTTTGCAGGCGTTACACTAAATTCTATGGTACTCATGGAGACGCTGCTGCAGATATTGCACATGATGCTATTATTGGTAATATTCCTTGCCGAACTCCATTAAATATTATGGTTGGAAGGTGGGGATTGCATCTAAATTTGATGCCCTTAATGATTATATGTATAGTTAGATTTCTGGCAAGCTAGATTATGGATATGGTTTTTCTTAATTTAGATGTGGACATTACTTTTGTTGCAAAACCCCATGCATGAGTCATATCTCATCCGTGATTGTTAATACCATAAATTACTAATTGAAATTCTATAAATTTGTTCCATAGAACATTGCCAATGGGAGACCCAGATTGATGATTGGCAAAGACCAATACTGGAGGACAAGAGACTACCTGAATGGTAATATTCAATTCTTTATTCTCAAACCCGCTCCTATAATCAAAATCTGACGTTTTCAGAGTTCTGTGCAGGTACCCAACTACCCTTTTGAATGAACTTTACTATTTGAATTCTGGGGGGACAATTTGGACAGGTATGTTTGGCTTATAAACTTTTTTTTATTTTTTTATTTCAGCTAATAAGTCTGGTCTATTTTCCTTTGGAAGTCCTGCAATCCCTGCATGCATGATAGTGTGTTGCCACTGTCAATTTGTCATTGTTTTTTTCTTTTCTCTTTCGCAGATGGTTCACTTCCTATAAATAGCTTAGTTAACAACACAGGAGAAAGAAAATTCTCTTTGGATGGACACATATCTCGTTTAAAGAATACCAATAATTTATCACATCAAAATGATACTGCTATCAACATTCTTGAAATGTTTGGCTCAGTAGCTGAGCAAGTCCACTCTCCACCTGCATCAAAGTCTGCATACGGAGTACATCTGCTCCAAGAAGGGGAAGAAAACATTGGTCAGTTTCTTTATCTTGAAGGCATTGAGTATAAAATGTGGAATACCTACGATGTCCACTTTTACGCTTCTTTTTCACTAGTCATGCTATTCCCAAAACTTGAACTCAGCATCCAAAGAGACGTTGCTGCAGCAGTACTGATGCATGACCCTAGTAAGATGAAACTTCTAGTTGATGGCCAATGGGTACCTAGAAAAGTTCTTGGTGCTGTTCCTCATGATATTGGACTCAATAATCCATGGTTTGAAGTAAATGGCTATAATCTTTATAACACAGATAGGTGGAAAGACTTGAATCCAAAATTTGTTCTTCAGATTTATAGGGATGTAGTTGTCACTGGTGACAAGAAGTTTGCACAAGCTGTGTGGCCTGCTGTTTATATTGCAATTGCTTATATGGAACAATTTGACAAGGATGGTGATGGAATGATTGAGAATGAAGGCTTCCCTGACCAAACTTATGACACATGGTCTGTGTCTGGTGTGAGTGCGTATAGTGGTGGACTGTGGGTAGCAGCACTTCAGGCAGCATCGGCACTGGCACATGAAGTTGGTGACAAGGGTTCTGAAGATTACTTTTGGCTGAAGTTTCAGAAGGCAAAGGCTGTATATGAAAAGTTATGGAATGGTTCTTACTTCAATTATGATAGCAGTGGTGGGAGTACGAGTTCATCCATTCAAGCTGATCAATTAGCTGGTCAATGGTCAGTATTTTGTCTTTGGAAACTATTTGGTAGCCTTAGTACTTCCTAGTGGCTCTATGGTGCAGTGATCCATTAAAACTTTAACTAGAAACCAAGTACCTTACTAATTTTTTGCATGGGTTTTCATTGTGACATTTAGCTTTGTGGTACCTATAATCACCATGTAAGTTTGTGTCATATAGAGTGGGTGTAAAACCAACTTATTTCTTTAAGAATTCATTGAGATTTTTTCATCTAATTTAAAATTTAAAGAGCTTTGCACCCACTTTATGTCACACAAGCTTACATATTAAGCCCATTATAAATCCTTGCGGTGTTGACTTAAATAAAGCCAACTAGCCTATTAGAAGAGTTGATTTAAAGGTAAAGGAAGAGCAAGAAAAATTTGGAGTGAAATCATTAAAAAGGATTCATGTCTAAATGGTCTCCCTAAAATTTTGAATTTTGATAGAGTACAATGGCATGATTTGGTCGGTGTTGCCAACCCCACTTAGGCTGTTGTCAGTTGTCACATACAAGCAAAGCATCTGAAACTAAACTTTATAAGAAAATGCAAGCATTTGAACTATGCCATAGTTCTCTAAACAGTTTAAATTTTGCAGTTTTCCTCAGTTATAACGGACATGCAGATTCACGCTGCTAATATTAAAATGCAATTCAAACTGTTTATTTCTTGCTTTGCAGGTATGCTAGAGCATGTGGTCTTTCGCCTATTGTTGATGAAAAGAGAAGCAGAAGCGCGCTTCAAATGGTCTACGATTACAATGTTATGAAAGTACAGGATGGGAGGCGCGGTGCTGTAAATGGGATGTTACCTGATGGAAAGATTGACATGTCTACCATGCAATCTCGGGAAATATGGTCAGGCGTCACATATGCCTTAGCTGCAACAATGATCCAACAAAATATGATTGACATGGCATTTCAAACTGCTGGTGGAGTATACGAAACTGCATGGTCTGACAATGGACTCGGGTAAAGATATTATATTCTGTTCTTTTAGTGGTACTTGTGAAAGTTACAGACTGAAGTTTATATGAAGTTGCATCTAGATAATTACCAGCAGAAATCAACAGAAAAATAAGGAGAAGTAATTGACTGTATTATAGAATAAGGCCTGATGAATGGGGTTCAGGACTAAGTATGACGGGTACACCCAACAGAATGTGGACAAGATAGAAAAGTACGACTCTAGTTATTCTAGAGCCTAGTATGTCACAAGGATCCAGATTCCAGTTCATACCTCTTATTCTTCCTCCTCGATCTTTATTTCCCCATTTTAGCACTTCCCTACCTAACTCACTTGCATGGGATGCATTCCCAACACTGCTATCAGAATAGTCTTCTTATTTCTTCCTTCAGTGTCTTGATTAGGTGTATTGCACATTTATCTCCTCCTTATGCACATGCTTTATTGTGGGCCTTTTTTTTCTGCCATACCATTTCCTTTCCCATCAAGAATTACCTTGTCACCAAGGTGGAACCCTGTGAACTGCCGTCGTTAGTCAGTCAAGGTTTCCACATTAACTTTCACACTTCTATTTTAATAAAAGTAGGTGTGCAATCCCAACCAGGTTGCACCTCAACCTGTATTTGCAACACACCAAAGTATCAGAGAAATAAAACAAACAAGGAGAGCGGGGGACCAAACCAAACAGGATACAACTTAAGAAAATCTAGTTTGATAGGCCAAAATGTTCTCTAAATTTGTCTTGCCTAACATAAGATGGAATATGATACCACCAAACTCAATCTTGAAGATAGATCTCTTATGCAACAAGTCAATAAGCACAACTATTTCCCTTTCTAAAAATTTGTGAAGCCCTAAAATACATATGCTTAATGGGCTCAAGAAAATTTCTCTCTAGACAATTATTCCCTTTGGTGATGGCCAAGACTGTATGATATGGGAAAACACCACGATCGTATGCTCTTATTGGGACACTCATACAAGCACATAAAAAAACAATTTATAGATCATGACTTGGACTAAAAACGTAAGCTGTCAATGTGACAACCATTCTCTGTATGGATGTTGGTTAGTAACAAACAACCAACTGAGGATCTTTTGCACGGTTTCCATGTTTTAGTCGGTATGAAGAAATTGTTGATCATATCTTTTTCACTTCCCTTTTTCTGCCATATTGTAGAATTGGCTTTGCCATATATTATCAAGATTCCTATTGATCACTCTTCTCTCTTGGATCTATTTGGTCTGTTATAAATAGAAAATGGATCAGATCAGGACCATTATCCGAGCTCCTAACGAAATATGATTTGGCAGAAATAAATTGACGCTAGACATTGGTAGGATAAGTTATCACTGAATGTAAGAATAGAATTTCTGTAAATGCTAATCTTGCAGCTGATGGCATGAATAACAATATTGAGGAATTTTGATAAAATGACATTTCACAATCTAACAGCAAAAGGGCAGTGAAAAAAAAAAATACACGATTAACAGTTTAATCGGGATGACTACATATGGAAACTAGTGTGAAACCTTTTTGCTAATGAAAGATCATCTTTCCCATCTCATACAGTCTGGCTTTGTCCAAAAGTTGATCTTCTAATTGCCATATAAATCTATAAGGAACTTCCTCAATGTTGATTTTATCTCCAAATAGAACAAATTCATGAAACCGAGGGTTATTTTAAGGGGAGACATGATCAAATTCATGCAAAAGATCAAGACACTGTTTCCAATTCAAAGCCTTGAGCCTTAAAATAACAAGTGTGTGGGTCTTTTTACAAATATCTTGCACAATTTTATCCAATGTGGAACTTCCAAATCACTTGAATCCTTAACAAAGACGTAGACCATTATGGATTATTTGTTACAGCGTAGTATAGTTTATGTGGATGTTTGCACTGTGGCTAACTATCACATGAATAAAAGTGGCCATGTTTTCATATTGAGGCACGATGGTATCCTTTGCGTTGCCGTTTTGAATTACTGACTAACTCATGCCAATATATAATATTCGCTAGCTTGTTCTTATGGATCTTTAAGACTTTATAGATATGCATATTTTTTCATGTATTTGTATTGTTAATAGTAGCTAATTAATGTCTTTTACTTGATCAACAGTTATTCATTCCAAACTCCTGAAGCGTGGACCAATAAAGATGAATATAGATCTTTATCTTACATGCGCCCTTTAGCCATATGGGCAATGCAATGGGAATTATCAAGAACAAAGCACGCTCAATATGAGAATATATCGGATATAAAAGAAGAAGATATTATGTCCAAATATCATGATGGTTACTCGAAAGTTGCTCGCCTTCTAAAGGTGAAGGAGGAGACAGATTCTAGAAGTCTATTTCAGCTTATATATGATTTTACTTGCAAGAGAATGTGGGCATAGACATTCAGTTTTTTGATATATATATATATATATATATACCCACAATATCCACACTTTTATTATATGGAATGAAAAGTTAAAATGTATTTAATGTTTTGAAAATAACGAAAGCATTCAACGTGTTTTATATTTATGGTTAAATTAGTCTTATAATCCAACATGTCTAGTAATGATTTTTTTTTCTATTAAAATTTTTAATGGAATTTTTATTAAACTTTTGTGATCTCTCAAAATTTTAAAACTTTTCACAATTGAGTTATTGCAACTAGATGTGTTAACTATATAATGTGACAATTGATGTGTTAAGTATATGAAAATAACGAAAGCATTTAATGTGTTTTATATTTATGGTTAAATTAGTCTTATAGTCCCAAGTTTTGTTGAAATAGTTCAAGTAGAGGTTCCCTTTGGTTTTTTTTTCTCAATGATTTTTTAAAAAAAAAACATCAATACAATTAGGTTCTTTTTTATATTAATGGTGTTAAATACATGTGACTTAGTAATAATTTTTTTCATTGATTATGGGTTGATTTTCTGATAAATTTGAGAACTTTTAATGGAAGTTTTATTAAAATTTTGTGATCAATTGAGTTCTCAATATTTTAAAACTTTTTACAAGTGAGTTCCTTCCATTAGATGTCTTAACTATATGATGTGACGATTATTTTTGTCATTCTACATGTTTTCACATAATATTTCATTACAATAGATTATAATGAGATGTTCCTCAAAACTTTATTGTATTTAACAAAAAGGGTAAATATGTTTTTGGTCCTTCAACTTTTAGTGAAAATTGGAATTAATCTTTCTTAGAAATTTTAAACCAATTTTGTCTCTCAACTTTGTAGATGTGTGCATTTAGTCCCTTTAACCAATTTGACGTTTTAAACACATTTCATTATAGTATTTTAGTTTGTATATATCGTTTGACACATGTTCACTTCAATTTTAGTTGAAAAACGCGTTTGAAACGTCAAATAAACTTAGAAAAATTTGGTTTAAGAGACTAAATTCATGCATTTCTAAAGAGAATGGACTAAATTGGTTAAGGTTTCCAAAAGACTAATTCCAATTTTCACTAAAAGTTAAAGAAACAAAAACATATTTAACCCTTAAAAAATGTTATTAAATTTAATTGAAATTGTAAATTATAAAATTTAAAAAAGTTATAAAATATATATATATATATATATATATATATAACTATAAAATTATGAAATATAAAAGTATAAAATTATTACATTCAAAATTATAAAATTTACAGATTACAAAATTATAAGGTCATAAAATTAAAGTTACGAAATTATGAAACTATAAATATATGAACTTATAAAATTAGATAATTATAAAACTATAAAATTAGAAAATTATGAATTATATTATAAAAGAATTTATATTTTATAATTATATAATTATGTAATATTATAAATAATTTTATAATTATAGAATTTTGTATTTATATGCTTTTATACTTTTATAATTATATATTTTTATAATTATATAATTACATATTTTTATAAGATAATTGGATTATTTTTAGCGTATGGTTGAATTAAGTAATGCACTTATTATTTTATTTGTAAAAAAGTTAGGTTTAGATGTTTTTAGTTTCTAAAAAATAAGTATGTTTTTATTTCAGTCATTATATTTCTTTTAACTTTTAAAATTTAAAATTATTCCTTTTAGTGCTTATAAATAAAGCATGTCAATTCTTAATTTATATCTTGGATTAAATATGATTTTGGTCCCTCAACTTTCAGTAAAAATTGGAATTAGTCCCTCTTCGAAACTTTGGTCCAATTTAGTCCCTCAACTTCAAAATTGCATGAATTTAGTCCTTTTAACTAGATTTTGTTAAGTTTATTTGACGTTTCAAATGCGTTTCTTAATAGTTTCTTAGTTAATACTGAAGCAAAAATGTGTCAAATGGTGTAAACATCTCAAATGTTATCATGAAATGCGTTTAAAACTTTAAATAAACTTAACAAAATTTACTTAAAAGGACTAAATTCACGCAGTTCTGAAGTTGGAGAACTAAATTGGGTCAAAGTTTCGAGGAGGGACTAATTCCAATTTTCACTAAAAGTTGAGGGACCAAAAACATATTTAACCCTTATATCTTAAAAAAAAAACATTATATTATATTAATCTTTCCAAAATTTAAAATAACTTACTGATATTCATTTTGGGAAATTTATAAAACATTTTAGAGGAATAACTTACTCATAACATACATAAACATTAATCATTGTTGCTTAGGATGAAGGTCATTTCATTAGACTCGTAAACCCTTAACAATACTTATTATAATAAAAGTATAAAATACATGTGCGACAGTGTGTTCCCGTTTTTTAATTTTTATAAGAATTTAAGTTAAGATGAATAATATTTACTTTTGAAATATATATAATAAATTTTAAAATAGTTATTAAATAGAATAATTGTTAAAAAAAGTTTTTTCAAATAATAGTCAAAATAAAAGAGATTTAAAAAAAAAATAGTTAAAGATAAACTAATTATAAAATAATTAATTTTTAAAATAATAATAAAGGATAAAATTAAAAAATAAAAAATGGACACAAAAGAGAGAATCTTCTTTATATATTGAATGGAATACAAGAGTGAACACAAAAGTCGGTCAAAACTAATTATATTTCTCTATGTATGTATACACAATGTTCCCTTAAAACAATGTGGCATTTAGATTTTTTTTTTCAAGTATATAAATTATTTTCTTGACAGACTTAAATATATACAGCACAAATCATACTTTAATTTACAAAAATTATAATTTAATAGAAAAAAAATTGATGCATGTGTATGAATTTTTTTTTCATACTTTTAAATCAACAGCAATTTGAATCGTGGAAATATGTGAAATAAAAAAAATATAAGTTAAAAAATTATTAAAGTAAAAAAAACTAAACTATTTATAATAAAAATTAAATATTAAAGTAAAAAAAATAATAAAAATTAAATAGTATTGTTTTATCGTTTATTTTTAAAAAAATGAACTTTTATCGGTTAATTGCTCACTAATTGAATTATGTATTTTATTTTCTCATTTTTCTTCAATGACCTCTTATCCTAAACACCGCGCTCACTCAATTTTTTAATTCAATCACCACCATTGAGACAATGATCGTGAGCTTCTCATCCCCGTCACTACTATATAAGGTCATGCCCATTGACAACTAAGAGGAGCTATGGCTCTCCCAAAAGTCTACAATTTTATTTTTTATATGTATTTAATTATATTATATTATATTATATATTTAATATATATTTTTTAATTATTTTATAGAAAACTCCAAAAGTCTTTAAGTATATTATATATATATATATATATATATATATATTAAGTTTTAAATTTTTTTATCAATTGTTTTATATATATTATTTATTTATGATTTTTATTGTTTAAAATAAAAATAAAAATCAATTTGATGGATGCTCGTTAATAAAAAAGAATAGGATTTTGTCTCTGTACATAAAGTTCTTTTTAAGTAAGTTATCAATAAAGTATAAAAATAAAAAAGAAAAAAGATAAAAAGATAATCAAGGGAAGAGATTGAAGAACAGATAGATTGAGGAATGTATTATCATAGTATATCTCATAAATCGAGATTACCATTCTATTATGATTTATGTATCTTAAATTTATGATTCTCTTATTCTTACAATGTTTTTTTCCAACTTAAGTTTTCTCCAAATTAGTATGAACCCTATTTTAAGAATTCATTTATGAAATTGGCACGAACCCTACTTATAGTTTTCCTCATATTAGTATAATTATAAATTATGAGATTTAGGGATTTTCAATTTTTAGTTTAAATTTGTAAAATTTTATGAATGTATCTGAGTTAGCATTATAAATTTTGTTACTCATAATAAATTAGTCTTAAATTGGAATAAAAAGGAAAAATACTAGAAATTGAAAAGTACATCCGATCGATGTGAAAAAATAATTTAAGTAGAGGAAATGAAAGTTTATTTATTAAATTAAAAAAAATAATTTATATATAAAAAAATTTAATTTGGCACCCCTAAAATTTTTATCCAAGTTCCGCCACTGGTCATACTGCTCTCGTCATCCCACCTTACCAACTTCGTTGCAGTTCTAACACCTCACACCCCACCCAACTGATGTGTTTTTGTTTGAACCTTAACTCTAACTAACATTTTATCACTCTCTTATATATCTTTTGCATTTTTCTCATTTTTTTATACTCTGTTTCACTACTCCCATTTCACCTTTTTTTTCATCGTCTCATAATATTTTTCTTAAATATTTACGCTTTTACCAATTTCGGAACTCTATGTTCTCCACATTGACAAAATAGTTATTTGTGTGAGAGGTGAATACAAATCAATTTAAGCTTGTCCTTTGAATGTTTTTTTTATTGAAAGTATACAAATTGTTTATATTATTGTTTATACACTTGTTATATCTAATTTAAGGAAAAACATTATGTTTCAAATGTTTAAGAGGGATCTCACAATTGTGGTGTTGGTGTTCAAAAAACTTTTGGGTGTGACAATTTTTATACACATTACAAAAATGACTATTCTTTTGCTCTATATTAATTAATTATGAAAGTGTAAAATTTTCCCTTACATTTCTTCATCTTTTTTTTAATGTGTTTTAAAATTCAGCAAAACGAAAGAGTATGTTAGTTCAGTTCCGTTCAATTCGGTTCAGTTCAGTTTAGTTCGGTTAGGTTCAGTTCGGTTCGATTTGATCCGGTTCGGTTCGGTTTAGTGCGATTAGGTTATGTTTAGTTTGGTTCAATTCACTGTGGTTCGGTTTGGTCCAGTTCGATTTGGTCTGGTCTGGTCCGGTTCAATTCAGTTCAGTTTAGTGCTGTTCGGTTCGGTTCGGTCTGGTCCAGTTCCATTCAGTTCAATTCGATTTGGTTCGGTTCAGGTCAGTTCAATAAAAAATAAATAATGAATTTTTAAATTAGTTGTTAAATGTAAAATTAGAAAAATAAAATATGTACATAAGGGAAGTTTTTAAAACAACTATTGAAATAATTAGTTTTTAAAATAATAATTAAGGGTAAAATTGAAATAACGAAATATGGACACAAAAAAGAGTATTCTCTTTATATATTGTTATAGATGAAAAAAATTAGTCAAACTAAACTTAACTATGATTATCTGTATTATGTTAAAGTAAGAAAAAAAAGTAAACTATTTATTACAAAACTTAAATATTAAAGTAAAAAAAAAATTCTTCATCTCATAATATTTTTCTTAAATATTTAGGCTTTTACCAATTTTGGAACTCTATGTTCTTCACTTTAACAAAACAGTTATTTCCGAGAAAGGTGAATACAAATCAATTTAAGCTTGTCCTTTGAATGTTGTTTTTATTGAAAATATACAGTCTGTTTATGTTAATGTTTATACACTTGCTATATTTAATTTGGGGTAAAACATTATGTTTTAATTGTTTAAGAGGAACCTCATGATTGTGGTGTTGGTCTTGGAAAAACTTTTGGGTGTGACATCTTTTACGCACATTACAAAGTGACTCTCCTTTTGCTCTATATTAATTAATTATGAAAGTGTAAAATTTTTCCTTAAATTTTATCCTCTTTTTTTGAAGGTGTTTTAAAATCCAGCAAAAGTAAAGAGTATTTATGTTCAGTTCAATTTAAAATTCGGTTCGGTTAGTTTCAATTTGCTTCAGTCCAGTTTGGTTTGGTTTGATATGGTTTGGTTCAGTGCGGTTAGGTTTGGTTCAATGTGGTTCGGTTCAATGCGATTCGGTTCAGTTCAATTCGTTTCGGTTCGGTTCAGTGTGGTTTGGTTTGGTTCTGTTCGGTCCGGTCTGGTTCGGTTTGGTCCAGTCCGGTTTAGTTCAGTTTAGTGCAGTTCGGTTCAATTTAGTGCATTTCGGTTCGGTTCGGTCTGGTCTGGTTCGATTCAGTTCAATTCAACAAAGAATATATAATGATTTTTTAAAATAGTTGTTAAATGTAAAATTAGAAAAATAAATATGTACATAAGAATAACAACTCTTGAAGACAAAAGAGGTTTTTAGGCTAACGATTAAAAGTAAACTATTTATAAAATAAATAGTTTTTAAAATAATAATTAAGGGTAAAATTGGAATAACGAAATATGGAAACAAAATAGGATATCCTCTTTATATATTGTTATAGATGAAAAAAATTAATCTAACTAAACTTAACTATGATTATCTGTATTATATTAAAGTAAAAAAATAAATTAAACTATTTATAATAAAAATTAAATATTAAAGTAAATAATTTAATAAAAATTTAAAAGTATTGTTTTATTGTTTATTTTTAAAAACTTAACTTCTATCGGTTAACTGCTCAATAATTGAATTATATATTTTATTTTCTCATTTTTCTTCAATTGCCTCTTATCCTAAACATCACGCACACTCCATTTTTTAATTCAATCACCACCATTGAGACAATGATTGTGAGCTTCTCATCCCCATCAGTACTATATAAGGTTATGCCGCCTTGCTCTCGTCATCCCACCTTACCACTTTCACTGCAATTTTAACACCTCACACCACACCCAACTGATATGTCTTTTTTAAACCTTAACTCTAACTAACCTTTTATCCTTCTCTTATATGTCTTTTGCATTTTTCTCATCTTTTATACTCAATGCTAAACTACAACCATTTCAATTTTTTTTTTCATCGTCTTATAATGTTTTTCTTAAATATTTAGGCTTTTACTAATCTCAGAACTCTATGTTCTCCACTTTAACAAGACAGTTATTTCCGAGAAAGGTGAATACAAATGAATTTAAGTTTGTCCTTTGAATGTTGTTTTTATTGAAAGTATATAGTTTGTTTATGTTATTGTTTATACACTTGCTATATTTAATTTGGGGAAAAACATTATGTTTCAATTGTTTTAAAGAGACCTCACAATTGTGGTGTTGGTGCTGAAAAAACTTTTGGGTGTGATATTTTGTTACGCACCTTACCAAACCATTATCCTTTTGCTCTATATTAATTAATTATGAAAGTGTGAAAATTTTCCTTTATTTTTCTCCTATTTTTTTGAAGGTGTTTTAAAATTCAAAAAAAGTAAAGAGTATTCAAGTTCAGTTCAATTCGGTTCAGTTCAGTTCCGTTAGTTTAAGTTCAGTTTGGTTCATTTCGGTTCAGTTTAGTGCGGTTAGGTTCGTTTTGATCTGGTTCGTTTCATTGGGGTTCGATTCGGTTATGTGCGGTTAGGTTGGGTTCAGTTTGGTTTAGTATGGTTTGGTTCGGTTCAGTGCAGTTTGGTTCGGTCCGATCCGGTTTAGTTCAGTTTAGTGCAGTTTTGTTCGGTTCGGTGTGGTCCGATTTGGTTCAGTTGAATTTGATTCAGTTCGGTTCGGTTCAATGCGGTTCAGTTCGGTTCAATGCGGTCCGGTCCAGTCCGGTTTGGTTCGATTCGATTTAGTGTTGTTCGGTTCGGTTCAGTGCGGTTCAGTTCGGTTCGGTTCAGTTCAATTCGATTCGTTCGGTTCAATTTATTTCAATAAAGAATATAATGAATTTTTAGAATAGTTGTTAAATGTAAAATGAAAAAAATAAAATATGTACATAAGAGAAGTTTTTAAAACAACTATTAAAGATAAAAGAAATTTTTAGGCTAACGGTTCAAAGTAAATTATTTATAAAATAATAATTAAAGATAAAATTAAAATAACGAAATATTGACACAAGAGAGGATATCTGATTGTATATCGTTATAGATTAAAACAAAGTTTTGGTTTAATTAAGTTTTAAATTTTTCATAACTTTTAGAATTTTTAATTGAATTTCTATTAAACAATTTGTTTTTATTGAATATCTAAAGTTTTTTACTTTTTAATTGGGTATTTGAGGTTTGATTTTATAATCACCATAATATTTTACATCGTTATTAGTTAAGTGTTTCGACATAAAAACAAAAATTGGCTAATTTAGTTTTAAATTTCTTATAAATTGAAATAATTTTAGTAAAATATATATTAAAATTTTTCGTTCTGTATATGAACTCAATAACCAGTTGAGTTTCCAAGTCTCAAACAGAATACCACATGAAACTAAAAAATAATTTTATAAAAAAAATATCGTTTTAATTTAAAATTTAAGGTTAAACATATTTTTTTCTCATAAAAAAATATTAAAACTAGACTATTTTCAAAACTTTTTAATTTATACTCTATTTTTATAAAAATTTGAATTTGATTTATTTAACCAAATTTTATTAAAGTTATTTGATGTTTTAAAAAAATAAATTTATTAAAACTTTTTTTTAAAAAATATATTCACATATTTTAGAAAAATAGAAGACTAAATTAGTTTTAAATTTTGAAAATTAGTTGATTCTGATTTTAATTGAGAGTTAATGAAAAAGAAATATTTAACTCTAAAATTAAATTCCAAAACAAAAATCAAATTAACCATGTGCAGCATGGTTATCGTTTATTTTTTATTGTTCAAAGTCCCTCTCAATTTGTTAAGAAAATGAAAAAATCAAGTTGATCAAATTGATGAGAGAGACTCACTTAAAATATAGAGATTTTAGTCTCTTAATAGAGTAAAAAGTTTTAACAACAACTGAATTTAAAGAGATTTATAACTTCATTAAGTATTTTTTATTTTTCATTATATATATATATATATATATATATATATATATATATATATATTTGTAAGCAATAAATTAAGAATAAAATTAACCGATAAATACTCCAATTAAAAAATATACGATTTTTTTATATTCAATACAATAATTTTTTAATATGAATTTTCAAAAAAACGAACATTTAAAACATATTTTCGTAAGTTCAAATTCTTAGTGAATTAAAATATCTATTGTATTAAATTGAGGGAAATAATAATAATTTATTTATCTTTTACTTATATGTGAAATTTATCATAAATAGACAAATTAAACTTGAACGTGTTTTGACTTAGTTGTAGTAATTTCCTATCGTTAATCCTGAAATGGGCTTATGCATTTTTTCTCCTATTTTTTAAGAAATAAATATAATTTAAAATTATAAAAATAAGCTTTACCTTAATTTCTTATCCTTACACTCTTATCTAATTAAAAGCACGACAATGACGACTTTTTAAGCGGTTAATAAAAAAATAATAAACTTTTAATACTAAAAAATACATTTAACAAGTATCAATGTAAAGAATATATATTTCACATTTTGTTTGCTAACAGGAAGAAATAAAGAAAAAAGGAAGAAGAAGTAAAGAGGAGTAAGTAAACATAAAAATGGATGATTTTGCATTTCAATATGTTTTTAAAAGAGCACGGGGCATTATGGGGCTACTATGAATAATTTTGAGATAGTGAAAAGAATTGAATTGAATTGCGATGATGTTAGTTACTGAGGTTATTTTTGGGCGTGTCCTATAGTAAAAAAAAGTGTTAATAGTTTGGGAAGTGCGATGGGGCAAGCAATGTTGTTGTTATGGGTATGTTATTTTACTAAACCAAACTAAAGTGATTTTCGGTAAAGATAATGGGAGCGCTGAGAATAGAGTAATGTTATGTTATGCAATAATGAAGGAAAAAGGAAGAAGAAAGTTGCAATCGCAATCGCTATCAAAGCAATCAGAATCAGAGAGAGGAAGAAGAGGAGAGGGTGCAGTTGGTTTGGTACGGTGATTTAATTGGAGTTTGGTTAAGAGTCTCCTCCTCCTCCTCCTAGTGTAGTTCTCTCATCACCCTCATTCCGTTTATCTTTTGCCTTTGCATTTGCATTTTACACCCAACAATCCAGTTCAATCGCTCGCCGGAAACCTAAGTTCATTCAGATCCAATGGAGGCGATCGAAGAATTGGTTCAGCTCTCCGATTCTATGCGCCAAGCCGCTGCCGTCCTCGCCGACGAAGATGTCGACAACTACAAACGCCCTACCACTTTCCTCAATGTCGTCGCACTCGGCAATGTCGTGAGTTTTTCTTCCATTCACATTTCTCGCTCTAGTTTCAATCAACATTTGTGGTATGATGTGATGAGGTAATTGCAATTTCACGAGCAAACACACACAAATACTTACACATTTTCTATTCATATATCTGTATTGTATGTATAATTCGTTGGATCCGTTATGAATGCAATACATTTGTGGCGGTGGTGGATCAGGGGGCTGGAAAATCTGCTTCATTGAATAGCCTCATCGGACATCCTGTTTTGGTATTGCCTATTAGCCTTCTCCTCCTTTTCTTCTATTTCCTCTTTAATCTCTATTTATTTGCCCACTTCTCCGTTGGAAACTCCAGCCAACTGGTGAAAATGGTGCCACCCGGGCTCCCATTAGCATTGAATTGAATAGAGATACCTCATTAAGCAGCAAGTCAATCATCCTGCAAATTGAAAACAAAACTCAACAGGTTTCGGCAAGTAAGAATCACCTTCACTCCACAATTGTTTATATGATATCATTCAATGTTTCTTTTTGTCTTACCCTTTTTCCGTTCTTTTCTCTTAGGCGCCCTTCGACATTCTCTACAGGATAGACTAAGCAAAGGCTCATCTGGTAGGACCCGTGATGAAATATATCTCAAACTTCGTACCAGTACTGGTAAGCCCATCATCAAATTGTATGTTGCTCCCTCCTTTTATGCTGGCATCATGGGACTTGATCCTTTTATTCTGTTCTAAAATTCTACAGCACCTCCATTGAAATTGATTGACTTGCCTGGATTGGACCAGCGGATAGTGGATGACAAAATGGTGAGTAGGTATATGTTATCTTGTCCTAAGTTTAAATTTCAAATTCGAGTATGTTTCTTTGTGGCCTCATACCCTTCACTCTCATTTGATGGTGGTGGGTATGTTTACTTTTAATTATTTCTTAGATCTATGGTTGTTTTTGAGGCATTCTCCTTGTAGAGAAGTTTGATGTCTTCTCTTTCATCATTTCTAGATCAGTGAATATGTTGAGCACAACGATGCTATTTTGCTGGTAGTAGTTCCTGCTGCTCAGGTGCCAGAAATTTCATCATCACGAGCCCTTAGAGTAGCTAAGGAGTATGACTCAGAATGTAAGTTTTCAGATTACGTTTTTGTCTCCCCTCCCCCCGAAAAAATAACTCTGGAGTGTTTGATTAGCTGTATAAAACTAATCACGAGCCTCAGACAATTCTTCAGATTTGGTCCCTGACATGGTGATAGTCCAAATGACTGAGTGGTTAGGACTCTTTGGGGTTTTGACTTTTGGTGGCCTCATTTTTTTTTAAATAAAGTTGAATTCCATGAGGTAAAGTGAGCCTGTGCACTATTCTTTAATCTCAAAGTGAATTTGTATGAGGGTGTGTATTGCTGAAATAAAGTCATTCGTGAACCTCCACCTAAGCTTTTTGGAAACTGGTCTTAGACCCAATCAAACCTCTAAAGTTTACAAATTCCTTTCTTGTGTTGTACCTAATCATTTTCATAGTATTAATTCATCTAACCTTTTTGTTGGTTTTAATTGTAGCCACCAGAACTGTTGGTGTTATAAGTAAAATTGATCAAGCTTCATCCGAACCAAAAGCTCTTGCAGCGGTGCAGGCTCTCCTATTGAACCAGGGACCCCCTAAAACCTCTGATATTCCATGGGTTGCTTTGATAGGGCAATCTGTTTCTATAGCTTCTGCACAGTCTGGGAGTGGCTCATCCGAGAATTCATTGGAGACTGCTTGGCGTGCTGAGACTGAAAGTTTGAAATCAATATTGACCGGAGCCCCTCATAGCAAGCTTGGTAGAATTGCTTTGGTTGAGTCTCTTGCTGGACAGATTCGCGATCGTATGAGGCTCAGGCTTCCAACTCTCCTCACTGGGTAATTATTTTTACTATCTTATGTTTTGTTTTGTGTTGTGCATTGTAAATATCATAGTGTTTAACGAAAATTGTGCATTGTAAATATCATAGTAAGAGAAATTGGAGTGATTACTTAAATTTCCACAATATGACAAGTGATGAGAGATTGTGTGATTCCATTTCTATTTATATTTCTTACTTTTTTGTGTAATATGTTTATTGTTAGTAATTAGTACTAATGTAGACTTTGCCAGATAATTTGGTTAGGTTGAGTTAATTTGACCTTTTAAAAGAATCTCTCCCCTCTCCCCAATAAAAAACCAAAGAAATTCCAACAGCCTCAGTTTGGGGTTGGTAATTACCTTTTCTTTCTTTATTTTTAAAGTTCATTTTGGTTTTGAATGGCCTGAAATCTATTCCTTTGTTATAAATGCTGCAGTCTTCAGGGAAAGTCTCAAATTGTTCAGGAAGAGTTAATGAAACTTGGTGAACAAATGGTTAGTAGTTCTGAAGGTACAAGAGCTCTAGCCTTGCAGTTATGCCGTGAATTTGAGGACAAATTTCTTCAACATCTCACTGGAGGCGAGGTTGGTAGTTTTTGTTATGTTTTTTTTACATTTTATATGTTACATATTATCTGGGGACATTTGGATGTCAAAAGAGATTGGAGCTTTTCTCATGTGCCATATTAGAGATTTTGGGAAAAGTAAAGATGTGTTGAAATTATTGATTTGCATTGCTTCTGTACCCTCTCTTAACCAAATTATTTTCTTATAAAAAAATTATTGAAAATGTGTTGAAATTATGGGGATTTAGGTTGGGAATGAGGAAGATAAAGTATAGAGATTCTGGATGTTATTCTCTTGTATATAATGTTGTGACTGCGTGTTTCAAAGTGAAAACACTAATTTCTATATGTAGTGATTGAAGAATACTATTCTTGATTGATTAAGGAAACAAGTTGTTAATTATAATGAAATAAAAATACTACTCTCTGCCCTCGTACAAGATCATAGATATTTTTAGATTGCTAAAGGGCTAAGTTTGATCCCTGGTATCTTTGAAAATACCACCCCAACCCCTCTCCCCTGGACCAAAACATCAAGGGAGAGAAGAATAACACTTTGGGAAAGTTAGTTATGGAATCTGTTATGCGTACCTTAGCAGAAACAGCACTGCTTTGGTAGATTTCTTTTTACCTTTTCCTGTGTGTTCCTTAATCAGGTTAGGTGGAAATGATCATTCCACTGCAGCACTAAGTTATCGGAATGATGGTAACAATGTGCTGCAGTACAAGATCTCAGGTCCAAAAGCTTAATATAACAGAATTCAAAGAAAGAAAGATAAGGAGTAAACAAAGATGGAAAAACACAAACAAATTGTTGGCTTGGTGGTAATCAAGTGTGGTGAAAAAAGTTATTCTCTAGGTAGATGTCATGGCTCTAACACCACGTTGAAATTATGGGGTTTAGGCAGGGAAGTAGGAAGAGACATTATAGAACTATATGGATTCTGTTCTTGGGCTTAATGATGTTATGGATGTGATCCCAAGAAAACCTGAGCTTTTTTTTACTAATAGAAGATCTTACTTAAACAAGGAAACAAATAAACACATACAATTAAAGACAAAAGGCCACTCAATGTCTTACAAAAATACTTTATGGTATTCTAAGATATAATAATGATATTATGAGGTGTTTAATAAATATTCTGATGGAGATCTTCAACAACGAAGATCCTGTTGGAGCACAAGATTGCTCAAATACGAAAAAATTCCAAGAGAAACACAATTAAAAGCAGAACTACTCCAAAATGATCCAATATACGTCAAGGTAGTTGAAGATCTCATAATGATATTCTTAGAAAGTGGACTTTAAATCTAAGTCAACTTTATAAAACCGACTTGTAAGTTGAAATTTATACCTACTTATATACTATAATTTGACTTTCTCTTTAGTTGTTGTGGGATCTCCAAAACACCCATTGCATTGAGTATTGGACGTCTCAAGCGTGTGAGTAAATATTTATGGGTGGTTCAATAGTGATTGACGTGATAAGCCTAACAAACCTTGCTAATATAAGCTCAAATACAATTGTAGAAAATGAACTTTAAGTCTAATTCAACCTTACGAAATCGACTTGTAACATGAGGTTCACACCCACTTGTATATTATGATTTGATCATTTCTCTATTCGATGTGAGATTTTCAACAATTGAGTTATTTAAAAAATGTTATGATTGAGGGGTTGAAAGAGAAAGATCTTGTTGGAGCAACGAAGCTAACATACTAATTCAAGAAAAAATATCCAAAAGTCAGCCCTTTGAAGAGATTGGGCAAATAATAACTGATTTTGTGCTGCACCTTTGTGCGTGTGTGTGTCTTTAAGAGAATTTATTGGAATGAGACCAAAAAACTTCTAAGTTAATGAGGATGAGGAGTCCTCCCAACCTAAAAAGAACAAAACAGAAAACCACTGGGTGAAGAGTGATAAAAAATTATCAAAGGATCAAAGCTTTCTAATCCTTTAACATGTCTGTTAATGAAAAGGGATTCACATAAAAATATGAGCATTCTATTTCAGCCCAACACACCAAACTACAGTATTGTTTGCACATTACTTAAATATATCTTTATTTCCACCAAAACAGTGAAAGCTCATCATAAAAAATTGTTCCAAGGATCTAGGTTGCACCCGATATTCAGTGAAGATGATGAATAAGGAGGCAAGTAAGAAGTGTGACAATGTAAAGTTGTTGAACCATGTCAATCTGGCTCTCAATTATTCAAATGCTTGAACTCTTTACATTGATCCTTTGATTGGTAATCTGTTTCTTATGTATTCTAAATAAGGGGACAAACATACTATTTTTCTGTATCTAAGTTCTTTCCTATATTTCCTTGCAGGGTAATGGTTGGAAAGTTGTTGCCAGTTTTGAAGGGAACTTTCCTAATAGAATCAAGCAACTTCCTATTGACAGGCACTTTGACATAAACAATGTCAAGAGGGTAAATCTTCTTCCTTGAGTTTGTCATTGTTTATTTAGATTTTAGTTAGTCTTAGTCTCTTGACTCTAGAGGTGCTTGCTTGTTCCCCCATTATATGTCAGGTTGTCCTAGAAGCAGATGGATATCAACCTTATCTTATCTCTCCAGAGAAAGGTTTGAGATCCTTAATTAAAGGCGTTCTTGAACTGGCGAAGGAGCCATCACGATTGTGTGTCGATGAGGTATGATGCTTTTAATGTGTTGTTAATGTTGTTTCAACAACTATTAATGTCTCAGATTTGTGTAAAGATTGTCCAAAATAATTTGGGTAGCAGTTACAGACCCGATGATATGTGGATCTTTCAAATGAAAACAGTGGTATATCATAAGGTGTGACTTGCGAAGTTATATCAAGAGTCTGAACTGTAGGTTGGTGGGGAGCCTTTGGGGGTGGTTGTCAACCTCCAAAACTGAACAACTAATTACAAGCAGTTGAATGTGATGCACTTGCTTCATAGTCACTTAAATTAAGAAAAAGTTCTTATTAGATTAGATTCTAAGAAATAATTGGCTCAAAAAAAAATCCACAGAAATGCTAATTTGAATTTGGTAGGGCTACTGAGTTTACATTTGCCTGATTTCATGAGTTAGTTGTGGTTCCCCCATGGTTAGTGTTTTTGTTTTTTTTCTTTTTTGTGCTATTTTCTGATGGAAGCTTAATGCTTTCATGAGAGAAATTCATATAAAAAACTACTTCTAAACCAAAAGGGGTACAAAGTATATTGTAAAATTACTGCAAATTTATATAGATTTGTATGACTAGTTTTAATGTTTTATACTGCACAGCTCTAAACCAATTCTCAAGTTTGCCAAACACCTTTTAATAGTCCTTTTTTTTCCTTTGCACCACTGATGCACCTTTGGAACATTTTTGGGTAATAAAACTATTTATATCATGGCATGTCATCATGTATTGATTGTTTTCCCACTGATTAGAAGATCCCAACTGCTTGTGAATTTCTTATGGGGGCAGCAAGTATCTTTCTGATGCCTCATGCATTTAATTTATCTTAAGCTTTACTCTTCTAGAGATTGACTAGTTACAAGGTTTTTGCTTTGCTATTGATATCATCTCGTGAACACTGCAATGTTGCAATTGGTGTTTTTCTTGACCTTCTTTGTAAGAAAGTGTGACCAGAACCAAATTAGGTGTGGAAATAAGAGCTATTCAATGATCATTATTCTTCAGTTCAATGTATCTTAGGAAATAGTGATATTTTAATTGTTCTTTTTAAAATAGTAGTAATTATTTGCTATCTATGTAATCATTGTTATAGATAGATCATCAACTAAGTGGTATGCTAGAGAAAATTCAGAAAATAAAATCTTTCTTTCTCTCTTCTCATGTTAGGTACATCGTGTGCTTGTGGATCTTGTTTCTGCTTCTGCAAATGCAACACCTGGTCTTGGAAGATATCCTCCATTCAAGAAAGAGGTAAAAATTCTGGGCAGTAATTCATACATAGCTTGGTTTGATTTTTAGAAATTATCTAGCTCATTTTGTACAACTTTCAGATTGTCGTAATTGCAACTTCAGCCCTTGAGACATTTAAAGATGAATCCAAAAAGATGGTTGTTGCACTAGTTGATATGGAGCGTGCATTTGTTCCACCTCAACATTTTATCCGTTTAGTGCAGAGGCGGTATGTTCAATACTTGACACATTTAATTTATTTTTTATAATATATGAATTTGTAATCTTCATGTGGTTAACTGGAGCACTAACTTGTTTTTCATTCATCAGACTTAGGATAAATTTGAAAGTCAGAAGAATCACCACCATTGATTTAATTAGGATAGTTTGGTCTTTGCTCTGTATCAGAATTCTACTAATATTAATGACAACATATGAGGAGTGATGAAGCACTCACAAATTCATTATCTATTCTTTTATAATTTTCTCAAGTTGGTATTAGAGCGGGCCCAATCTCTGTCCAACAAAGGATTTGTCATCTAGTCATTAGCTGTGTTGTTCGGCGCAGAGTTTCGTCCTCCGACACTTGGTTCTGGTGTGCTTCAAGGAGCACTACCCCACCTCGATGGCGCACATCCTAATTCTAGCTGACACCCGTATCAGTTGCAGCTTCCCTAGGTGTGTGTGTCTCATGCACGACATTCTAGTTGTTGGAATCTTTCCAGACCACAATGGATCGACTCGGCGGAGCACTTTGAGCCCATTTTTGTCATTTGTTCTTCGTTCTGGTCCCATTTGGTGAAATCTTTTGGAGTTTATCACAATCCTGTGTTCCATGAAACGACTAAAGACATAGAAATTGATTGTCACCTTGTTCAAATTCAATATCATCTATTTCTCAACCTTATATTGTATACACATAAATACAACTGTAACTGTTTGACTGCTGCTGTTTAGAATTAATTTTATATGATCTAATACTTTCAACTAATTTCACTAGAATGGAAAGGCAGCGCAGAGAAGAGGAGCTAAAGAACCGGTCATCCAAGAAGGGACTTGATGCAGAACAATCAATTCTAAATAGGGTAAGGAATAAAGTTTAAAATGTACATACTTGAATTTGTTACACACTATTCATTTGTTTAAATTTTGGCTTTATATATACTAGGTGTATGTTCTGTTTTGTTTTCTAGGCAACTAGTCCTCAAACAAGTCAACAAAGTGGGGGAAATTTAAAATCACTGAAAGAGAAATCTAGTCAGCAAGACAAGGATACACAAGAGGCATCTGGCTTGAAGACTGCTGGGCCCGAAGGGGAGATAACAGCAGGTTTTTATTATTCATCCCAAAATTTGTATTCCAAGTCTAATGTCAACAAGTCTCTCTGCTGTGTCTCATGCCGTGCACAATCCTTGGAGTATTAAATTTCTGGCTTCCTTTTTTCCTATTTTAGATCCAGAGCTTCAGTATTTGCTTCACTCAATAATTACCTCAATTTTCTCAGCAGTCACCCTCGGTATCCAATAGGATTTGCAGCAGTTGTATATTGACAGACATTGCTTGGCGCATCTTGCTTGTAGCTGATTGTTTAATCACTAAATTGATGGTGCACAGATAGTACATAACACAATCATTTGAAAAGACAGCCTCCCTAAAGAGAAAAAAAAATTAAGGATTATTTTCCATTCCCCCCCAACATTATAAATAATGAATAGAGAAACATTATTATCTTGTTATGCTTTCCAATTAAGTCATTAGAGATTACAATGACATTTTGAACTGTATAGTTAACTCTGCCTAGTGGTTGCTGTGGATATCAACAAATGTTAAGCTTTTAATGCAATTTCCACGGTAGTTATCTATTATTATCCAAGGACAACAACAGTTTCTGTACCTTTTTGAGTGTTCTATCTTTCATCTTTTTCCTCTCACCAAAGTAAGGAATTGAATGTTTCTTAGTTTACTTTGAATTGATTTCAACTCTCGATGCAGGATATATGTTGAAAAATAGCGGAAAAGGTGGTTGGAGCAGACGATGGTTTGTTTTAAATGAAAAGACTGGCAAGGTTAGTAAATTGTCTCTTTTGTTGCTGAACTACACGGTTCAAAACTTCTCTGGACATTCTGGTTTAAATATCTGAGCTTAGAAGCCTTTTAAGCTGTAGCTGCACAGAAGTGTTTCATATGGATAAAAGCTTCTTTGGTGAAATTGAAAATGATATTTAGTGGAAACTATTAGTGTACTTCTTGGTTCTCGACATTTCTAGTAGTCGAGTTAGTTTACAAATTCTTAAGCATTTGTGTAATATGATGGAATATGGCCCATTTATGTTATGATTAGCGAGACCTTCATTTTAATTATTAAAACTTACCAGGCATTCTATCTGTTATTATGAGCGAGAAGTTCTCATATTTTTGTATTGGGAAAAACTCAAACCCACGTCAATTAGAGATAATGCAAAAAATATAGTGCATAAGTGGGAACAATCTCTACCTTATAAACCGGGTTTGTAGGATTGTATTAAACCTAGATCTGTTTTGAAAAATTGTATTAGATGTGAGTGGGTGTATTGGGAAAAATCCAAATCCCAAATCAACTAGATGTAGTGCTAAAATATAGTATATAAATGGACGCGATCCTCGTCTTAGAAGTCAGTTTTATAGGAATGAATTAGACCTAGATCCACTATGTAAGAATTTGTATTCAGTCTCAACTTTTGTAAGTTGTATTTGGAGGTCCTTTTGATATTGGTGCTTATGCTATGAAATGGGAGTACAAACTACATCTTTCTGAGCATGTGCTGAGATTTAACTATACTTATATTGCCAGCTTGGATACACCAAAAAACAAGAAGAGAGACATTTCCGGGGAGTAATTACATTGGAGGTATGAACTTTTTGGTTGATTTCTTGAAGTTATGTTAGAAAGCTTATGAACTTCAATAAACTCTTTCTGGGATACTGGAGGAAAAACACGGGCAAAAAACCTCTGTGTAATCAGTTACAAAATTAAAGTGCCATACAGTATTTATGATTTAAGGGATATTGGATTATGATTTTAAAAGACCATGTAAAATTGTTGACTTAAGATAATTTTGAAATTGTTGACTTATAAGATATTTTCGAAAGACTTTTATGATTAAGGTTTTGTACTTTAGATTTTAATGGATTTATATGGTAAGAATTTACAATATTTGAAAAAGCTAATACATTTACAAAGATTTGAAAGAACTCCATATTTTTTTTTAATTTTTTTTTATAAAACATCCAAAATTACAAGAGGCGATGAAAAATCATAAATTAACTGATAAAACTTGGATTCAAAAAGTAAAACCAATGCAAATTTTTCAATCTTACAATGCAAATTTTTCAATCTTATACTAGTCAGATATGTGTTAGCATCTTCTGGTGCATGCTACTGGGTTCAAAATCTTAATTGGTTCATTGGGGGATGTCATAAGAAAAGTACCAAGTACATATGAATGTCTCTACCATCTTTAACAAGAGCGAATGAATTGTAATGGAAGAAAGAAAAGTCCAACAGCAAGAAGAAAAAGAAAGAGTCTGGAGGTGTCAAGAGTTCCAGTGGGATTGTTTGATGGATGTGATAAGTATACATCCTTATTAAGAAATCACATAAAATCAATCAAAATCTGTATTGAAAAATATTTTTTTTTTAAATTTTGTATATTTTTTATTATCAATAGATTTTTTATCCGTTGTAACATATCTTAATTGGATACCACTTGATTTCATTTTCTTTCTTGAAAAGGCTTAATTATTCTAATTGAATATCACAAAGTATTGATTTAATTTCCTTTGGTTTT
>Ga0214543_1002931_pt1 | contig 33538 bp, 21 predicted proteins | sample CNSS2metaG_FD_160094 | JGI IMG/M metagenome (GOLD analysis project Ga0214543, IMG submission 160094) | Root nodule microbial communities from cowpea collected in UCLA plant growth center, Los Angeles, California, USA - CNSS2 | ecosystem: Host-associated > Plants > Roots > Nodule | place: USA... | reverse complement strand
TATATATATTTCATAATCAAAAAAAGTTGTATCGAGCTTTAGTTTAAATACTGAAAATAGAAGATAAGGAACGTCTTTCAATATAGTTTATTATTTTATTATAATTGTGAGGAAGATTTGTCTGTTATATAGATTATTATTTTTATTATAATTGTTATCGTTAAAAGTATTAAAAGAATCGACAATCTTTAAAAGATAAAAATATTTTGAGAAGATCTAAATGATTATTTTAAGATTGATACAAAAATAAAGGAAGATTAATTATTATTATTGTTATCATTATTATATGGCTATCGTTTCGGACACAGGGATCTAACACCTATCTAAAATATTTAATTTGTCTAATTTTTTGTTGTAGTTTCTCTCGTTCTGTCTTCTTTCTTTCTCTCCCGTTCGGTTGTCCACGATCGGGGTACATGTCGATAAGACTCTGATGCTTAAGTCAGTTCAAGTCCGTTCGGGTGAATGCAATTAATGTTGTAATAAATGCGAAGTAAAAAGTCCCTACCAACTTACCTTGGGCTCCTATTTATAGTTTTTTGTATGAGCCTGTGTTAGGGTTTTCTTAATCATGGCCCAATTGCTTTTTAAACTTGATTACTAACTTGTTTTACTTTTAATCTAAGTTTTACTTCTTGGTTCATCCGGCTGACTGATCGACGATGTTGTTGTCCCCTTATAATTAGACGAGAATGGAAAATCATGGCCTCTGTTCGTCGATACTTACATTGAGAAGAGTCTCAATGTGATTTTCAATTACATATGGACGACCGATCGTAGCGGGTGGCCTTTGGCCACTTTTCCTTGGGCCGCTCGGTTGTGAGCTCCCTAAAATCACTCGGAGAAATTGTCACATCAACAACCTACGGAATTATCCGCTTGTAGTAGGCGACCTTTGTTCGCTTATCCTTTGGTCGCTTGACCAAAGGTCTGGTTGGGGATGTTGATAGGTCATACGGTACAGTTATAATTATGGTTATAATTAGGAAATAATTTTTTTTAAGATGTGGAATATAAAGGAAATTAATATAGGAATTGTAACATCCCATTTAATAGTTTCTACACTATTAAATACAACATCATATCATGGTAAAACATAACATATAATAGAAAATAAGCCAATATAGAGTATTAATACAGTCATCTAAATAACTATAGAAATACCAACTATATGTACAACCTATGCTAGAAAAGAGTTAACATAGAAAGTTCCAACTCTTAAACAAAAACATAAAACAGAGACCACTATCTTCAACCACATTCTACTGTCTCAACTCCTATCCAAGAAGGGAGTATCTTCACCTGCATCTTTCTCTGCTCACACCAATTAATTGATTATCACTGCAAAAAATGAAAACCATACAAAGAAACATATGCAAGCAAGAAGGGTAAGCTAATCTGATTAAAAGAAACATACAATCCAATTATAAACACAATATTCATTTTCACATTTCCAACAAAATCACTTAAATCACCATAACACAAGAAAGATAGATGACTCTAGACTCAATTATCCGGATTATGTAAGCGACATTGAACCTCTTGGTGGCATGTACCTGTGATGGTTCCCAAACTCTGTAGAGTTTGGCCTCAAGGGGCTATCACCCAACCACTCACAAGGTAAGTTCCCTTCTCGTCTAAGACTTGATCAAGTCCAAAGATTAGGACCTCCTACTACTCCTCACGACATAATCCATTCGGCTATACCTGAGCGTGAATGATTATTGAAGTTTCAGGATACCCCCAATAGTGAGTCCTCATGTCCTTACATACACTAAGAACATACCCTTTAGAATTTCCCTTTGGAATTCTAGGTCAACCACATCTCTCATCATCCAATTTATACATTTAAACCACACATTTTGTCAAAAGCACTAGTTCATGCATATCATTATCACAATTCACACTTTAACATTGAAGGTATTAATTCATCCATCACAAACAAGGAAACAAACACTCTACTACAGTGGTTTTCACTCAAGCTAGAAGGTCTCACCTAGGCGAAAGAGTTCTTTCGCCTAAGCGAGACTCAAAACAGAGAGTAACCCAAGAACTGAGCGAATTCTCGCTTAGGCTAAGTTTTCTCGCTTAAAGGAGATTGCCTCTTGCTCAAGCGAAACTTGCTCGCCTAGGCGACAATTCATGCAGGGGCAGAGATGAGTTTCTGGTGTTTTTCGCTCAGGCGAGAGCTGCTCGCTTGGGCGAAAACATCAGATTCCCAATATGTTTTCACATGCAGAGCCTAGAAATTCAAACCAAAAACTCCAATTTAGCACAAACAAGTGATTCAAGCATCAATCAAGAACAAGTTCATGCAATCAAAGTCATCAGAATGGTTTCTATACGAAATTCAAGAAAATCAGTTAGCTCCCTTTACCTTTTTATTGATTTTAAGCTTGGTGAAATCAACCTTAACCAGTAACGGCAAAAACCTCAACTCAACTTGGAGGAAGAAAGTTGGGAGTGAAATCAACAGAGAGCTCTGCAAGGGTTTCCCTATCTTTGATACACTTTCTAGAGAAGAATCAGAGTTACAAAGAGAACAAAAAGGCAATTGTTTGGAAAAAAAAAATTGAGGGAAAAACTGTGTGGGTGGAAAGTGTTTTGTTTGAGTGTGGGGTGGGCTAGTATACTTAGACCAGAAGAATAGGAGAAAGGGATCACACATGAATGATTTTTTATGATTTTCTAAATAAGGTTTTATAGTCTCTAGAAAAGTATTTGGATGAAAAATTTAGAGAAAAATTGGCTTGTGTGGTAAAAAGTTCTGTTGGAATTTCACCTATGTAAAACTAGATAATGATGCTTATGAATTTTGAAAAAAAAAATTGATTAACGCAATGCTTTAAGTATATGAGTATGTATGTTTTTAGTCTCTAAACTTTGACACGAAATGAAAATTTATCTTTGTCCGAAATTTTAATACATCTTCATTTGATATATTTTCGTTTCAATATCTACTTAAAAACGCGTATGACATATCAATAAAATTTAACGTAATTAAATTCAAATAACTATATTCACTTGTTTTAAAAATTAAAATATTAAAGTGTATCAAAGATAGGAAAATTGACAAATTCAAATTTGAATTAAAGAAAGGACCGAAAATATTATCAACCCTTAAATATATAATTTATAAATTGAATAAATGATTATAGGAAAGTTGTTCGACACTCACCTTTGAAATTGAAGTGATTCATATAAGTTTGGACTCTTTTAAATTTGTTGTGCATATGTGAGGGTTCTAGGAAACTGTGAGTAGACAATTTAAGTAAAAATTAGCTTCTGTGTTTTTATATTTGTAAACATATATACATATTCTTTTTGTCAATAAGAAAATATTTGTGGCTCTTTTTTTTTTCTCTTCAGTAAAAATCAATTTATTTTCTTAAATTGATTCGTTTTAATTTATTAATTTCATGGCGGACGAAAGACATGCTCACATAAATACTCAAATATACTAGACACAATATAGAAAAACCAAAAAAATAGCAAATATAGCCAAATATGTATAAAGAACAACATATTTAAATACGTCCAAATTCATAAAAGTGCTACTAGAGAATGAAAGACGATGTGAATCTTGTTAATAACATACACATGGACACCAAATACTTTTGTGTCAACCATAGAACACAACATTGAAAGAACACAACATTGAAAGAACCCATAAAGAAATTCAATTATTATTTTTTGCAAAGAAATACTTAAAGAAAAGTTCGCTTTAACACGAAGGTTTTGGTTAAGACATTTTCTCAAACACTTGGTGAGCATCGACCAAACTGTAATCCCCACAATAATAGCACAATATTGAAAATCTAAAAACCCCAACAAAGAATCAATATAAGAATAATCATGAACACAATTTAAAACACTCCCAAAATTCTATTTTCTTGTCTTAAAAATCATGAAAAGAATCAGAATCAAAATCAGAATACTCTAACGAGAGTGGACCAAGAACATCAGCAATTACATACTGGGTTGCTTCATCCATGACCTCCTCAGTCCAAACTCGTTCACCATAAACAAAAGCTTCTGAAGCTATAAACCGTGCCACTTTGTTCCCTCCACAACCCACCAATCTCAGACACGATTTCGTTCTCCGAATCATCGTTTTGCAATCTTCTAGAAGCGAATCAAGGAAGAAACCATCACTGTTCACTTTTCCTCGTATCACTTCGTTCCAGTGACTGTATAACTGTTCGCAATCAGTTTCGAAAATAACATCACAAAAGCCCACATATAGCACATTGCCGAGGCAATTCCCTCCTCAAAACTTGTACCCAATCAAATTTGTTGCTGCAGTTTTCATCCAAAACATGTTAAGTACTGTACCCAATCATCAAAACTTGTTCTTTTCAATGTTTTTCTTAGTTTCTGATAAGATAAACTATGTTGAACACAGAAGAAAAAAGAGAAAGAAAACGTGTACCACATGCTTGTGGGACACCGGCAAAGTCTCTGAAAACCACTCCCATTGCAGTTCCAACACTGTCTTTAACAGAAGCAGAAAAATTGGCCTTGACATGGGGATACGAAGGCAGAATCCATTCATCTGAAAAGAACATGGAGTGGGCCTTCGCCATAACTTCTGGAAAATCAAGTTTCTTGCGTTGCTCAACCCAAACGTTGCGTTTTTCCCACACTGCCCACATGATCACGCACACCATGCCCAGGACCTTTTTATCCATGAAACTCGCACATTCACCGATCCATTCCGACACGGTGGTGATATCATGCAGCAGTTCCACTCTCAGCCCCAACGGCGACCCAAACCAAATGCACTTCGCTTCCTCGCACTGCATCAAAGCATGCATCGTTGTCTCACTGTACTTGCCGCAACATGGGCACGTATCGTTTTCGACATTCCCTTTTGCGAACAACAAAGATCTCACTTCTAGTTCCTCGTTGCATGCAAGCCACACGAGTTCCTTGCATGCTGGAGCTGCCTCTGCATGAAATATTCGATCCTGCACCGTTGAGTTGGACCCATTGGTTGAACATGCCATTCCTCAGAAAACTGCAGAAGACGAAAGGCAAAGCTTGCAGAAAGAAAACACTCAAGAAAAACAAGAAAAGGAAACTTTACCATTTAGACAACAATGAAAAGTGCTTAGACAAAGAAATAGAACAGAATCATAATAGAAACACTTCAAGAAAAATGAAACACTTCAAAGAAATATGTACCAACGAAGCTGGAGAAAATCATAACGAAAGTTTCTTCTTTCTTTCTTTTTTTTTTTTTTTTTTTTTTTTTTTTCTTTTCTGCTCTTGATTAACAAAAAGGATTAACATTTTGAGGTATAGAACTCACCCAGTAGAGGAGAAATAATAAAGATGAGAACGAAATTATCTTCCCAGTGCCTTTGAATTGCGCAAGGATTCCTTACATCTTCTTGAATACATAAGTATATATTATATATCATGCCTTTAGAATATTTATGAAACTAATAATGTAAAATATTTGTTTAATATCATTTTCTAAATGATGCCTAAGGTTTATGCTTATTACCCTATTCCACGTTTGCATGTTTAATATTGAATTTATACAAATTTAAAACAAATAACAAATTTTCATGTTCTTTAAAATACTATTAAAGAATATAACTAGTGACAAAAACTACAACAGATTTTTTATGTTTCTTATAATATTACAAAATTAAGATCTTCCTGTTTTCATCGATCATTCATTTATGGAAAATGATTTTTTAACGTCACTTTACAATCTACAAAACGATCACGTTTCCATTCCCATCATCACCGCCATTCATAAGAAAAATAACTTTAAATTATTAACTAGAAAGGGTACAATATGCCAAGTACATTGGTCTTTATTGGCATGCAAGAAACCAAAATACCAAGAGAAGTTTATTTCATCTTCTTACCAAGCCATGCACTGAGATGTGAGAGAAAACCAAGCACCAATCATAAGTTTTTGAATGTTATTTGAAACACTAGTTGTAGTTGATCTTGAGCATGTCGATGAAGTTGTTCCCCTCAGCAATGTCATTGGACGCGAGAAAATTAAGAAAATCTCTGAAGCTGCTCTCTCTATACATCTTAGGATGTTCATCATCCACAAGCTCTTGAGCAGTCTCCATTTTATCATCCAACCCTAAACTGAACAAGGCAGTGATGGAGATCCTTGTCTTGTCCTTGTTAAGGGTAGCCCTATGGACAACACTCTTGTAGAAGCCATTGCTGAGTACCTCAAAATGGTCACCCACATGCACCTGAAGGGCACCAGGAATGTGTGGAACCACCTTCCATGTTCCATCTTCCAGATCCATTATCTCTAACCCAGGGTGGTTCTGGTACAAAATGGTTAAGCAACTATAGTCTGAATGTGGAGGTAGCCCTAGTGCAATCTCTGGTTCAGGGCATGGAGGGTAGCAATTCACAGCCATCACTTGCATCCCATTTTCAATCTTTTTTCTTACATTTTTGCATTCATCTAATTCCAGACTCTCTATCAGTGCCATCATCAACTCTGTGCTCAATTTCTTCACCTCTTCACAGTATCTTCCCATCTTTTCCCTACAAAATTTAAATTCTCTGTTATTTCTATCAACCAGAAAGAGTAAAGAAAACTATTTAAATGTTTCTATTATTGACACTGTAGATATTTTCAATAACTTACTGTAGCCTTATGTTAAAGCTTATTAGAAATTAAAACACCGACTGAGGAATACAATTCATTTATTCTCTTTTTATAATAATTAATAAAAAAATTCTATAAACTATTTGATCACTTTTATCATTTTTCTGATCTTATGCAAATATATTTCTTTAATTTGACGCAAAAAATTATCGATAAAGGTATTTATTTTTCTATATTCAAATATATATATTTATTATACCTTTCTAAGTGTAGATATATATTTAGATGTGATACAATCAACTAAGTCATCCATGTGATATATATTGATGGCTGAATCTTTGTTTTATGGGAAATTTCAATCTCTTGTATATTTAGTTATTAAATTAAAGTGTTTGGCTACTACTATTCGTTATTTTGGTGGTACCCTAGAAAATTGGGTCGATGTCATTTCCAAAGAATGTGGGAAGCTAAATTCATGTTACCTAGTTATTGGAATTGTTTGTTTCTCTGTATGAAACCGACACATATCCACCTTCTGCTTTCTCATTCATACATACATATCAATTAATTTGTTAATCTTAATAAAATGAATATTCTAAAAGAAATCCATAATCCAGACCACCTAAATCAATGCTTGTTTTGATTTAATTAGAAAAGTCAAAATAATATATTTAAAATTTATATAATTTCAAAAAAGATTAATATTAATTCCTCACTTATATTTATAATTTTTTAAATCCTCTAATTCAACCCTTAGATCCTTCATGTTTCAAAATAAATAAAAAGATGAAATATGACTTGTTTTTATCTTTTCTGGAATTTTTCCCCTTATCATAAAAATTATTTATTAAATTAATATTTTATTGTCAAGTAAAATGAAAGAGAAATACCTTTTATTTTCAATAATAAAATAAAATATATAAAAATATAGAAAGGAGGAGTTTAGAAATATAAAAGATGTGAATTTGTATATAATTTTTTATGTTTTATATATATATATATATATATATATATATATATATATATATATATATGAGGTTGAAAATATATGAAAAATTCAAAAGATAACAAAAGAACATAAAAATATCAATAAATTTATTATTTTTTAGTGCATTTAATTTTTTGTTTTATTATTTGCAGAAATAAAAATTTAATTAATTTAATTTTCACTAATATAATATAGTACATCTAATTTTAAAATTCTTTAAAATTTAAGGAGACCATGACCTTTATCGAAACACTAAGACTCTCTATAACGAAAGTCAAACATTATGTTATAAAATAAAATAAAATTGGTATATCATTTTATATTAACTTAAAATATATAAATTATTGTAACTCATCTCAAAAACTGATTTTTTTATAAGATTAAATTAAATTTAAAATTTATCAGACATATATGGAGTGAAGTAAAAACCTGTAATCGGATGGATTTTGTGGCCAGAAGTGGATCCAATCCTTTAATGGGTGGGCATAGTGTTTGAGAAAAACCCTCCAAAATTGAACCTTGTCAATTCCATCTTTTAAACTCGTCCCATACCTCACTGGCTTGAAAACATCATTTGACATCAGCTTCATCTTCTCCTTTCTCGGCAATTCAAAGAATTTCGAAGCAACAAATACAGCATCATCAATCACTGATTCACTCACTCCATGGTTCACAACCTAAAAGTTTCCAAATTCAAACATATTATTCATCCCCCTAGTAATTACATAATAAAAATGCAAGTTATTTTCAAATTTAATCATCCTTTTGTAAAGTAGGGTTTTACTTGCTTATATATTATAAATTATTTTTATCTGATTTGATCATGTGATAAAGGTGTTAGAAGTGAGTTTTATGCCTAATTCAACCCACAAAATCGGATTGTAAGGTGAGGTTTGCATCCCACTTACATATTCACGCCGAGGTATATACATCGCTAAGATAGGCTCTAACCTGGTTCTGATACCATGTTAGAAGTAAGTTTTATGCTTAACTCAACCCCACAAAACCAGCTTATAATGTGAGGTTTGCACCCTATTTATATATTATAAACTGGTCTTATCTCTAGTCGATGTGAGACTTCCAACAAAAGGAAGATAGAAAATAAATAAATAAATAATTTGAAAAGTGAAGAATGCATTGGTGTTTTAAGAAAACTTAATAGAAGAATAGAAGAAGTGTTTGAGTAAGTTAAACTTAAATTTCGAAGTAGTTTACTATATATAAATGGGACTTGACATACCCACTTTTTAATTGAATGAACTTATAGTAAGAGTGGAATACATTAAATACTAAATTATATTCGGATGTACTTATAATATTATATTTTTTTGGGTATAGCATGAAAATGGAGGTGTATCTTTAGTTGACTTTTGTTCATATTGGAAATGAGGATGTATGATATTGTTTAGTTTACTAAAAAAAATAAAGTAATTCAACGAAACAGGAAGATACACATATCTATATTTATTGATTGATTACAAGTTTATTATAACAAGATAACCTAGAACACTCATGTTTTAGTTAACTCCTATGTTAAAACAAAATTAAGAAGAAGAAAAACTTACTTGAAAGAAACCCAAACGATGAGAAGCATCTCTTAGTTGTTGAATAGCACAAGACCTTGTTGGTGAGCCATGCTTAAGTGCACCCATGTCAATAACAGCAACATTTGCATAATCTTTTGGTCTATGCAACGTTGGAATCACATATTCTTGAGGGACACAAGAGAGACCCTTTTCTTGAGCACTGTCCAATATTGTGGAGAATGAGCTTGAACATCTACCAAACTCCATTTTCATATTTTCAACACTTCAAATCTCTCACTCTTACCAAAACCATACACACATTCACCATTTTATAGCTCAACATTCAGGCCATGACTTCCTCACTAAGTTTTATTCATGCCTTGAATTCAGACCCTCCAACAAATTCTTACGAACCAAACTTATAATTTGTTCCATTGCAGAAACCACAGCTTCGACACTGTTAAGATTCTGAATTTGGTCTTGTTTCTTGAAGACGATTAATTGTTGCAATTTTAAACTAGATGCACTTTTTCTATTCTGTGATTCCTTTTTATAATGCGTCATGCAATGCAACTTTATAATTTATGTGAGAAATATTGTTTAAAAATTAAAAGTAAAAAATTGCATCATTCGGTCAACGTTGGGTCAAACCATGTTTACGAGTACATCCAAAAACCCCTTACCTATGTTAGAACAACATGACACAGGTTATTATTTAATGTTGGTGTCAAATATTCAATGTTTCTTCGAGTTTAAGGTATACAAATGGTGAATAGTTAAGAATCGTAACACGGGTACCATGCTTTATTCTTATCCACAAACTATAGTGTTGGTTAATTTCCAAGCTTCTAGTGTAGTCTATATATTCTGCGAAGGTTTCAGGAAATTCTAACTTTTGAACTTTTCTCCTATATAACATATTTATAAATTTAGTTTGAAAAATGATAAACCCCACCACTTACGCATTGTTTGAATTTAAAGTAGGTAAAAAGGGAATAAAATTTCTCAGTAATATTTTTCAATAACATGTTCCCTAATAATAATAACAATATATATACACATAATATTTGTAATTTCGACGACTAATTTTTTTTTATAAAAATATATAAAAGAATAATTTTGAGTATATTATATTTTAAAATTACAAAATTACAATAATATCCTCCGCACCAAATTGGAAGTTGTCTTCCGACGACAAGATATGGAGCAGGAGATCTAAGCAAAATTGGTTGATGTAGAAGCATTTGAACCGATAAGGAAGTGAAAAATTTTATGGTGAAAGAAAAATTCTTCAAATGAAATGAAAGTATGAACCAAAAATATAAAAATAAAGAAAGTTTATTTATATTATTTAATAAACTATAAAATTAAGAATTTAAAATTGTTAGTCGCATACTAAACAATGTATAAACAGAGTATAAAAGACAAAATTATGTTCTAGATGATAGAATTAAAGTTTGCGTTTCTTAAAATGTAGTATATTAATTTTATTTGAATGAAGCCACGTAAAAGAAAAAAAAAAGTGCAATTGTGGTTGTGATGGGAGAATAAGTACCTTGAAAATTTGGGTAAATTTGATGGAGATAAAAAAGTCAAATTATAAAAAAAAAAAAGTTGTACAGTAAAAGAAAAATTCTTCAAATAAAATGAAACTAAGAATAAAAGAAAAACAAAAAGCAAAATGAACCTTTTATGTTAAGTAAGGGAGAATCACTTAGTGAATTTGGGATGTAGTTAAAAGTAGGTATAATTACTGATTTGGTATCCTATTTTTAGCTTAAGTTTAATTTGGTCCCATACTTTTGGTTTGTTTAATTTAGTATTCAAATTATTTAAAAGGATTCAATTTGGTCTTCTCTGATAAGTTGAAGTTAATACCGTGTTAGTATAGGACATGTGTCAAGCCATGAAATTTTTAATTTTTTTTAAAAAAAATTATTTTTTTTATTTTAATTTTTTTTCAAAAAAATTAAAAACTGTCACGTGTCAGTTTACCATCGTGCCACATGACAGCTTACAATCATAACACGTGACTGTGATAATAGTTATTTTCAATTTAGTCCTCTATTTAAATTTTTTGTTCAATTTAATATCCCAATTCTTTAAAACGATCTAATTTTGTCCTTTCCAATTTGAGACCAAATTAGTAACTAAGTTTAATTATAAATATATACATGTTAAAATAATTGTTTTAAATTTATACATCAAATCACTACACCTAAATATTCAAATTATTTTATTTTTTACAAGTGTAATCTTAGGTGTAAAGAATTACAAAGGTAAAAAATGTAAAAAATAAAATAATTTAAGTATTTAGGTGAAATGATTTGATGTATATATTAGAAAAAGTTATTGTAACATATATATATATATATATATATATATATATATATATATATATATAAGTTGTAATTAAGTTTATTTACTAATTTGGTCTCAAATTGGAGATGACGAAATTGGATCATTTTAAAAAATTGGGTACTAAATTGAACCAAAAATTTAAATAGAGGACTAAATTGAAAACAACTATTATCACTGTCACGTGTCATGATTATAAGCTGCCACGTGGCATGACAGTAAACTAGCACGTGACAGTTTATAAATTTTACAAAAAAATTAAAAAAAATTAAAAAAAAATTAAAAAAATTTTAAAAAATTAAAAATTCTACGGCTTGACTCGTGTCCTATATGGACACGGTGTTAACTCCAACTTAACATAAATGACCAAATTGAATCTTTTTAAATAATTAGGATACTAAATTGAACAAATCAAAAGTATGGGACCAAATTGAACTTAACCAAAAAATTGGAGTACTAAATGAGTAATTATATCTTAAAAGTAAAGTTTATGTTGTTTATTTAAAGAAATTTAAACGTGAAAGTCAAAAGATTTGAAGGTAAAATTTATGGAAAATTTAATAGATGTGATAGTACAAAAAATATGTTCTAACAAAGTAAAATGTAAGATTACTATTTTTCCTCTGTAGTTAAATTTAATATATTATTATTATTATTATTATTATATCATATTATTATTACAACATCTTTTTCTTGAGTTACACGAGCTACACTTCTTTGTATGACTTTCTTTTCTTTTCTTTTTTTGAGAAAAAATGAAGGAGAAATTGGTCTCTTCACACTCATGTAACAAAAAATTAGTGAACAAATGTGAATTTCAATCCTCCCGCAAGTTTACTCCTTCATTCGCCTTCAAATACGCCGAAGTGAACATCCTATTTACTTGCAAATGCATCCTCTAGCACGCTAAATTTGTAGAAGTGAACACGACATTAAAAATTTACGATAAGGACAATAAGGATAAGTATGAAGATGGAAATAAGACTAAGATATGCATGCATATCATCCTTCTTATATATAATTTAAAAATTCATATGTTAGTCATACATACCCACACTTGATCAATGCAATATTCTTTGTTATAAAGTTGGACGTGTTCAAATAACATTCACATATATAATTTATTTGTCATCTTTAATTAAGAATTAATATATAGATAAAGATAAAAATATTAATATATTGAGAGATTATCTATATTAGTAAAAAATAATATGTGAAACATATTAACCAAAACTACGACCAGATCACTAAAAATAAAGAATATAGAAAATGAAAAGTTTACCATTTAGGAATTCCAATTAAGGAATTATTTTATAGTATAGAAGAAAGAAAATTAGGGCTAAGAGGAGGATGAAAATACTTCCAAAATTGAGTTAGAAAACTCAATAATGAAAAAATTAGAGATGGTTATGCGGGCTAGCTTGCATGTACGCAAGCAAGAAAGAATGCGAGGCAGAGTATTTTGGTCGGTTGACTTCGCTTTCGTGTTGTATAACTCAGAACAAAATATGTCCATAGATTATAATGTATCCACTTATATCAGTATTGTGTGGATTTATCATTAATTGAATTTACTTTCGAGATAATCTTTCATCATAAACAAAATTTAGTTTTCGTTATTGTTTTAGTTATACATGCTTGTTATAACATTTCTAAGAATTTGTACTTAAAAATTAAAAATTATAAAATTACGAAAATATTACTTATTTTAAGAAATAAATTTATAGAATTTATTTTTGTAATTAATTTAATTAAATAAAAATAAGGTTAATAAAATTTCTGGACTCTAATATTTTACATGCTACAGTTGAAAATGTAATACCCTTCTTTCCCAAGTTTTCCAAAAATAGAAACCCAACCCCCTCCCTCTCAGTTTCTCTGCAAAATTCAACTCTCTCCCCATCTGTCTCTCTCTCAAATCTTGCTGCCATCTCACAACCTCTTGATTCTGGATCTGGAGAAGAAACCACATCTGAGCCTCCTGCTGCCTCCACTCATAGCCTCTCTTCTTCTAGGTAAGCCTCTCTTTGTGGTTTGAAGTTCAATTTCGAAATTCAACTTGAATTCCTGCTTCCATTCAGAGTTTAATCAGGTGTTCATCCTTTCCATGTGGCTGAATGATGAATTCTTCTAGGTCAAGCTGAGGAATTCTGCTCCCCCTCTCTAGGTTGTCTTCACTCAAGTATTCACCCAAAAATAGGTAAGAGGAGCTGACTTTTCACCCAATTTTCGTATGAAAGGTGTTCATAAGTGATAGAATAGCTTGATTATGTGTTTAATCTGTGTTTGGAACTGCTTGTGTGTGAAATTGAGTGTTGGATGAAGTTGAGCGAGCCTGCATATGAAGAATAGATGAGAAATCCTGGTAATTTCGCCCAGGCGAGTAGCTCTCGCCTGAGCGAAAATACTAGAACATCACCTCTGTCACTGCGCGAAATCTCGCCTAGGCGAGCTGGAGTCGCCTGAGCGAGATAACTTCTCGTCTAGGCGAGCCAGTTTAGCCTGAGCGAGAGTTCGCCCATGATTTTTATTTTGCTACTGTAAGATGTCTCGCCCAGGCGAGAGCAGCTCGCCTAAGCGAGACAAACTCTCTAGCTTAGGCGAGACCCTCTAGCTTGAGCGAGATTCACTGCAGAAATTGAGTTTCTTCCCTGTTTTGATTAATTTCAGCTGTATTAATTGAATTGGTGTGATAATGGTTAGTCTTGTATGTGACTCTTATGCATGATAGTCAGTGTGATGATATTGTGTGGAATTGGTCTGTATTGTGTGATGATATTGTGTGGAATTGTGTGGAATTAGTCTTGATTTATTCTTGGTTCAAGTTAGCTTACCCTTCTTGCATGTTGTGTGTTCTTTGTGTCTTCTATTTTTGTAATGATCGTCCTTATTGAATGGCGTGAGCAGATAAAGGCGCAGGTGAGGATACACCCCTCCTAGATCGGAGTTGAGTGGTGTTGGACGCTTTCAGCTGTTATTGTCAACTTTGGGCCTGCTTAGATGTTTTGGGTGTTGTAACCTTTTTTTGGCTTTGTATGTGCTGTATGTATGGATAGTACATGTATAATTATTTTGAGGATGACTGCATTGTACTTTATACTGGCCTGTTTCTATCCACTGCTTTTGAATTATCCAAAATTAAATGTTCTTTTTTATAGTGTGAAAACTATTAAATTGGGATGTTACAGAAAAAATTGAGAAAGAAACTTACGAAAAATAATTGATTATTATTATTATTATTATTATTATTATTATTATTATTATTATTATTTTAGTAGTGAAGAAAATTCTTAAAAGTTAATTTTTCTCTTATAATTGCTTAAAAATGTAAACGTATTATATATTGATACGTAAAGTATTATTTAAAATATTTAAGTTATGATATATTATATATTATGATATTATTAGAATGATTATGAACGTTATTTTTCTCAAAAGAAACTTAACACATAGTAAACAAGAAAATAAAAGTATGCCATAAAAAATAAAGAAAAAACATTATCTTTAATTATTAATTAACGATTGAATAAGAGGAAAAAAAATCTCGTAAAATACTATGGTAAACTTAGATATATTAAGGTAAGATTATAAATCTCAAATATAGAGACCGCTATCGTTCCTTACCATTTCCTTACTCTCACATAATAACCGATAAGATGTTTATTTTATAATTAATTGTTCATCAAATGAATGTGATTACACATATAAGACAAAAATATATATATTCCGTTACAACATTATTTCTTAAAATAAGACAAATAGTGAAGGTTGTGTGAGGGTTTTTTGTGTCAATATCCTTGCTAAGAAACCTATTACAGGTTATAATCCTCAATATCTGAGTTATTGACATTAAGAGAAGAAGAGTGATGAAGAAAAAATTTGCAAAGATGAAAATTTGTGTGAGGAACTTGATCAACAACTACACAATAATAATATGGGTACGTACATTTGTTCATATTGATTCCTTCTATTAACAATGCAACGAATATGTTTTATACATGTTGAGTAATATTGAGATGGTTGTTAGTATTAAATTGAGTTGAAGTTTATGACCCACTTTATACATTATATTGGTAGAATTTTCTTTTACTATAAAATGTTATGTATATTGAAATTTTACATAATCAAACTGCTTATTGAGAGGAAAGAGTGAGTTGTAAATTTGAGTATTATGTTTATAGAATTTTAAATATTACATAAATCATCTTAAGAAGCTAATATAAAATTTCTTATTTTTATTTGTAATTCTTTGAATTTTAAAAGTTTGAATCCTTAGTATCATACTTTAATGTGATGGAATCTTTCGTATGAGTATGTCTAGTTTTCATCTTTACAATATGTGTATAGGTCTAGTTTTCATCTTCAGGGTATCTTTCTCTTTATTATTTTTTTTTTCAAAATAATCTTATTCTTTAATTATTTATCTATATACCTATTTTAAAAAAAAGTTTAAAAATAAAAATAATTTATCAAAATTTAATCAAGATTTGAGAAACGTAATTATTAAAAAAAAATATGATAATCAAATTCAATTAAAAAACAATTATGAAAAAAACATATGGTACACAATTTTTTCTTCTATATTCATAAAAGAATAAATATTAAAAAAACTCATGAGATAAAAAAATATTATTTATTAATCTAACATTTCAGTGTCAAATGATAAAAAAGAGAGTTGCTCTTTATCTTCACTAATAACATAAAATATATGAGAAATACAAAAAGAATGAGTTTAGAAATATAAAAAGACCGAGTTTATGTCTATCTTCCTATTTTCTTGTGAAACAAAAGAAAGTATGTGATAATGAAAATATGCAAGAAACTCAAAAGATAATGAGAGAGAACATACAAATATCTCAATAAATTTGTTTATATTTTATTATATTTAATTTTATGTTTTATTATTTATTAACATTAAATGTTATACTCTATTAAAAAATAAAAATCTACTTAATCTAATTTTTTCTAATATAATATACTACATATAATTTAAAATCTTTTAAAAATTTAGGAGGGACATGGTGATCTATTAAACACTAAGATCTGACTTTAAAGAAAGTTAAACATTATGTTATAAAATAAAATATAGAAGTATTTGAACGATAAGGAAATGAAAAATTTCATGGTGAAAGAAAAAAATCTTCAAATCAAATGAAAGTATGAATGAAAAATATAAAACAAAAATTATATTATTTAATAAACTATAAAATTAAGAATTCAAAATTGGTAATTACATACCGAACAATGTATAAAAAGAGTATAAATGATAAAATGGTTAACTATGTTTTTAATCATTAAATTATTCAATAATTTTTGTTTAGTCCATCTTCCAAATTTTGATTCAGCTAGGTCCATGTCTTTTCAAAATTTTGGTGAAAACTAACTGTGTTAGTTAGTTTTTCTTTATGTGGCAAATAATAATCCAAGTCATCATTTCATTAGGAACACGTGACAAATTATTTAAGTTAAAAAATAATTTTATTTTCTCTTACATTTTCTTCTTTCCCAAATCATTTTATTTTCTATTTCATCTTCTTCTTTTTCAAGGGGGGCACCTATCACCACCAGGGTCAGTTTAAGGATAAAGCTAGCAAAGTCACTCGCTTTAGGCCTCCAATAAAAGAGGGCCTAAATTTTTTTTTACTGATAATATTTTTTTATTAATTAATTAATTATAAAATTACTTTTAAGAAAAATAACCTCAACAAAATATTTTTGTACTTATATACCTCTATTAAATTAATTATAAAATTATGTTTGAGGTAAAAAGACCTCAAAGGAATATTTTATTACTAATATAGCTCTATTACATTAATTATAAATTTACGTTTAAGAATAAAATGTAATTAAATTATTATTAGTGTATGTTAATTTTTATTGGTATTAAAAATAATAATTAATGAGTTAAAATCTTTATTTAGTAAATTATATCTTTTTTATGAAAAAGAGAATAATTAGCTATTTCTATTCTCTTATAATTCCATTTTCTTCTTTTATCTTTTTTATCTCTTTGTCACTTCCCTTGCCTCTCATTACTTTATTCTCTTCTAAGAGTCATTTTTTCAGGGTCTTGCATATTACATTCATTCAATCTCATATTGTCCGTGTATACCAATTTTTCACCCTCACTTTTTGTTAGTATGTTTTTTTTCTTTCAAATTGTGTTGTAGTTTTTATTATGTTTTAGATTTGTACTAAAATTAGAAATGTTATTCTTTTGTCCAGTTTAGTTTTTCCGTACTTTTTGATTTACGAGTTTCAAGAGTTTTTTTGCATATATTTTGATGAGGAACTGAAATTTTCCTATAAAATCATTACTTAGATTAAGGGTTAGTCTTTTGGTAGATAATAGATTAATTTGAGCGTAATTCAAAGTTGGGTTTTATGTAATCAGATAATTCAAGTTTAGTAAAAGAAAAAACTTAGTGTCGAGTTGTGTTAAAAATATGTAAGCCATGAAAGTAAGAAGAAAAGATGCATACAGAAAACGCACAAGAAAAGTTTGGGTGAAAAACAACTCAAAGAGAGCTTGCTTGCTTATTGATTTATTATAACCTTTGTTCAATATATAGAGTACAATGTCTTATCATATAGAGGGAAAAATAAAAACTAAATAAAATAGAATATTTCATAATAATAAAAGAGAATCAAATATATGATATCTCTATCAATATAAATAAAGGCAGGAGATATATAATATCTTTATCATCCCTTCTCAAGGTGCGTATGAAGATTGTAAAGGCCCAACTTGGAAGTAGCAACCCGGAAAGTAGAAGGATGTAGGGACTTAGTAAACATATCAACAAGTTGACTTCTAGAAGGAATATGGAGGAGGTGAATAAGACCATCAACAAGCTTTTGTCGAATAATGTGGCAATCAAGTTCTATGTGCTTGGTTCTCTCATGAAAAGTGAGATTCTTGGCAATGTGAATAGCAGAATTGTTGTCACAAAAGACAGTGTAGGGAGTGGGAACAGAAAAATGCAAATCCTGAAAAAGGTATTGAATCCATTGTAGTTCACATGCCAGGGATGCCAAGGCGCGATACTCAGCCTCGGAAGAAGACCGTGAAACAGTGGTTTGTTTCTTAGACTTCCAAGCAACCAAAGAGGTGCCTAAGAAAACACAATATCCAGAAACAGAGCGTCGGGTAGTCGCACATGTTGTCCAATCAGAATCAGAAAACACCTGAATTTTAAAAGAGGTGTTAGATTTATACAAAAGGCCATATCCATAAGCATTTTTCAAGTACCGAATGATCCGTAAAGCTTGCTGCATATATGGTTCACACGGAGAAGAAACAAACTGGCTGAGTTGTTGGACAGCAAAACTAATACCAGGCCTGGTGTTAGTCAAGTAAAGTAATCGTTCAATCAGACGCCGGAAGGAAGAAAGATCTGGTAAAAGAGCTCCCTCTTCGGCATGAAGTTTGATAGAAGGATCAGATGGTATTGGTGCAGGTTTACATCCAAGCATCCCTGTCTCTCAAATGAGGTCCAAACCGTATTTCCTTTGATTCAAAACTAATCCATCAAGAGAATGAGAAACTTCAAGGCCCAACAAATACTTGAAGATGAGCTTTTACAGCATTAATTTCAGCCATGCTATTGCCAGTGAGAACCACATCATCGATATAAACCAATAAAGCAGTAATATCAAAGACAAATTTCTTCACAAAGAGAGAGTGATCAGCAGAGCTTTGTGTGTAACCAAGAAGAAGTAGCTCTGAAGTTAATTTTTGATTCCAATTACGACTGGCTTGTTTTAAACCATATAGAGGTTTGTTAAGCTTACAAACAAGATTTGGCTGGGGAAGAGAAAGACCAGGTGGAGGCTTCATATAGATCTCTTCATGTAAGTCTCCATGGAGGAAAGCATTGTCAACACCCAACTGATGAATAAACCAATCACTAGCAGTGGCCAAGGCTAAAAGGATGCGGACAGTAGTAAGTTTAACAACAGGAGAGAAAGTTTCAAAATAATCAATCCTTTCGGTTTGAGTAAAACCCTTAGCCACCAACCGTGCTTTAAACCTATCGACTGTGCCATCTTGTTTATGTTTGAGTTTGTAAACCCAGGGACAACCAATTGGCTTGATGTCAGAAGGGGGAGGAACTAAAGTCCAGGTCTGGTTTCTGTCAAGAGCATGTAACTCAGCATCCATAGCCTGTTTCTAGCAGTCATGTTGAGCAGCTTCTTTAAAGGAGAAAGGTTCAGCTTGGGCAGATATATTATGACAAAAAACAGTTTGGTCAGAAGAACAATTATCATAAGAAACAAAAGAATGCATTGGATAAGGTGTTGAAAAAGTAGAGCATGAAGTGGAAGCAGCACCACAATAATATTGATCTAAGTATCGAAGCCTGTTTTTCACTCTATGAGATGTTCTAAGATTAAGATCAGTAACTTCAACATTATCAGAAACAATACTAGTAACAGGGTCCGTAGTAAGGTCAGTGGCATGTGAAACAGGTAAAGTTGGAAAGTCATACATGCTAATATCACAATTATGAGAATCATCAATTGAAGCAATATAGTTATCAGAAGGCAAAGAGAATCAAAGAGAATGAGTAAGGAAAAATATTTTCATGAAAGATAACTTTCCTAGTCACAAAAATAGACTTGGAGTGAAGATCATACAAAAGATATCCCTTTGTTCCAGATTTATAACCAAGGAAAACATATTTTAAGCTTCGAGAATCCAATTTAGTTCTTCCAGTATTGGCAGAACTAGCGTAAGCCAGACAACCAAAAACTTTTAGATTAGAAAAATCGGGTTTAGTAGAATAGACCAATTCATAAGGAGATTGATCATTGAGAAAATGAGTGGGTAACCTATTAATTAGATGAACAACCAATTTAAGGGAATAGGACCAGAAAATGTTTGGTATTTTTGCTTGAAAAAGAATAGCACAACACACATTAAGAAGATGTTGATGCTTCCTCTCAACAATCCCGTTTTGTTGAGGAGTTGCAACACAAGAAGTTTCATGAAAAATGCCCTTGCTATTATAAAAATCATTAAGAAGAAACTCTTTGCCATTATCGGAACGTATTTTCTTAAGCTTGCAAGAAAACTGATTTTCTGTCAAATTAATAAAGTATTGAAGAAGAGATCTGACTTCTGTTTTATTTTTAAGAAAAAGAATCCAAGTAAATCTGCTATAATCATCAATTATAGTAAAAAAATACTTGTATCCATCAATGGAAGAGACAGAAATTGGGCCCCAAATATCAACATGGATAAGTTCAAAAAATTGAAGCGATTTACTCGTGCTGGAAGAATATTTCAGACGTTTTTGTTTGACAAAAACACAAGCAATAATAGAAGGAGAAAAAATATCAGAATGATCAGAAACAAGAAGCTGTAAAATTTATTAGATGGATGACCAAGTTTCATATGCCACAAGTTACAAGGACTAGCATTATTAATGAAAGTAGAATGTGGTAAAGAAATATTTGTGTTAGATATACTCAAGTTACATTTGTCTTGAGAACTATCTAAGAGATAAAACAAGCATTGATGTTTCCTAGCTGCTCTAGTTGTCTAGAAGGTATCTGTCTACACAATAAGACAAGTATTTTGGGAGAAAACCATAAGACAATTAGTATAATTAAGCAATTAAGGAATAAAGATGAGTTGAGCAGAAAATTCAGGGACAAAAAGAGTGTTGTGAAGGATAAGATTCCCCAAGACAATGGTACCCGAGAATTTAGCAATGACAGAGTTTTGGTTAGGTAATTGTATAGAAATAGGAATAATATGTTTGAGATTTTAAAATAAAGATTTAAAATGACAAATATGGTCAGTAGCACCACTATCTAAAATCTAAGAAGAAAAGGGAAAAACAAAACATGTGGGTTTGGTAGTACATTGATGAACAACAGTAGCTGTGGAAGAAGAATCATTGTGAGACTGCTGAATCAAGGTGAGAAGAGCTTCATATTGCTCTCTAGAGAAACCAAACTGAGCTTCAGCTTTGTCATCCTTCCTGGCACGAAGATCGGCAGTAGAAGAGACAGTATCAACCATACTAGCATGAGCCGAGGGCTTGGAAGGAAGAGGTTGGACTTTAGTATGTAGGTTAGAGCTTTGAGGCACACCATGTTTAATCCAACAAGAATCAGAGGTATGATTGGTTCGGTGACAATGGTCACAATATCTAGGATTACGGCCACCAGACCGAGGAAAGCGGCCTCGTCCACGATTGCTGGAGAAACCACCGCGAAATTTTTTACCATGTCCCTCGTGAAAGGCAAGATTGGCCGTAGAATCTTGAGAATTAGAATGAAAAACAGCCTTAAATTCACATTCTTGTTGAAGAATCAAAGAGAAAGTTTTCACCAAAGTAGGCATAGGCTCCATAGGCATAATTTGGGACCGAACCTGAAAGAATTTATCATTCAGGCCACGAAGAAATTTGATGACACAATCATCATCATGCTTTTTCTGAATCCTGGAAATCAAGCCACATGTGCAAGGAGAAGCACAGGTACAGACAAGAATTGTGCGATACAAAAAGAGTTCTTTCCAAAGGATTTGAAGGTGTGTGTATAATATTGAGAAATTGTGGAATCACCTTGTCAACAATTCTGAATTTCCTCCTGTAAATCGGCAATGCGAAATTTATCCCCGTGAGAGAATCGTTGAAGAAGATCAGTCCATATATTAGACGCAAACTCCATCCACGTAACAGATTGTTTAATGGCGGGCGTCATGGAGCGAGTGAGCCACGAAATTACCATTTTGTTATAACGTTTCCAAGCTTCATGAAAGGGATCATTAAAGGGGGGACATGGAAGGGTGCCGATAACAAAACAGTCATTGTTTTTTGTTTCTAACGCAACGAGCATATCATGTCGCCATTACAGATAGTTGTTATCGAAAAGAAGAAGCGACACCATGACAAGAGCAGGATTCTCACCAGGGTGAAGAAACAGGGGATGGGCGAGATTAGTGAAATGATCAAAGCATGGGTTAGGGTGCACAGGATTTGGGGGAGAACCAGAGGATGATGTAATATTGGCCATGGCAGGAAATCAACAAGAAAGAACAAAAAATGCGGAAGGCAATTTAAATCTGATACCATGTTAAATATGTGTAAGCCATGAAAGTAAGAAGAAATGATGCGTACAAAAAATGCAAGTTTGGGTGAAAAATAACTCAAAGAGAGCTTGCTTATTGATTTATTAAAACCTTTGTTCAATATATAGAGTACAATGTCCCATCATATAGAGGGAAAAATAAAAACTAAATAGAATATAATATTTCATAATAATAAAAGAGAATCAAATATATGATATCTCTATCAATATAAATAAAGGCATGAGATATATAATATCTTTATCAAGTTGAGAAGAACCTAAGTTTATTGAAAAACATATTAGACACAAAAAGAAACCATTTGATGAAAACATTGATAATGAAATTGTAAAATCTCTTCGAGAATCATTTAGAATTGATTTTTTTTTTTTGTATATTGTAGATAAAAAAATTACCACACAAGTAGATTTGAATAATTTAAAATATATGAAGATATTTTTTGTTTTTTATGTAGTGTTAAAAATTAAAGTCGTTAGATGATACATTTTTGTAAGAAAACTCCTTAAACTTTGAATTAATTTGTTGTATAATGATAGATTTGATTTATTTTCATAACTAAATATCTGAAGTGAAATTATAGATTTAAAAAATGATAAACCAATTAATATATTTAATTATATAAAAAATTAGATTATTTTTCAAATACATATATAATCTGTTAATTAAAAAAATGTTAAATAAACTTAATTATAATAATTTAATAAATAATTTTATATAAAAAAAATCAAAAATAAATTTTAAATCAAAGATCTCTATTTTTAAATTTGTTTTAGGCCTTTCACATTCTTGAGCCTTCCCTGACCACCACCACCCCATTCATGACCCAGATAGAGCCAAACTCGTTCCGACAACGTCACCGGTGCCACTCTTTCCCGTTTCCGTTCTTAATCTCAGATCAGAAAACATCATAGTGACTAGTCGTCGTGCCTCCATCTCTATTGAGCTCATCTCACTGTTGTCGTTGCTACATTCACGACAATGGACACGTCGGTGCCGCCGCTCCATCGGCTGCCGTTTCAACCAGACCCGAAAACAGCTAATGCATCTCTCTCCGCTCTTTGGTCTATGTGTTTTATTATTAGTGGAGAAAATGTTGGGCAATGGAGGCTGAAGAAGAGCATTAATTAGATGTGAACACAAATGTGGAGCAATGGAGGCAGAGAAGTTTTGGGAAGCCTTTGATAACCCGGGTAGAAGAAAGACTTGAAGTTATTCTTCCATGAGAAATTATTCTTAGATTTCGTGATATGAGAATCTCATTTTTATTAAATTCGTTAGTCAAAAGATTAAAAAAGAGAGTTATACAGAATTCTATAAAAACATAAAACTGAAACTTTTAACAGAATTTGTTTATAATATGTGACTAGAATAAAGGAAAATAATAATGTGGATAAAATAAAGGAAACAATATACTAATAATTATCACTAATTTTAATGAGTAACTAAATTATTCGGTTGCTGCAAAACTTTATATTGCTGTTAGACCTTATGTTGTGATGTTTTTAGTTATTTTCATTTGGCCAAAACTTTGATAAAAATGATTAAATAAACATTAAGTGATAGCCAAGTAAATTTGAAAATTAATTATAAAATAAATAAAGAAATATAAAATTAACACATAACAAATTATAAAATACTGAGAAGTCATATTTTCATCAGTGGAGTCATATAACAGTTACAATTTTATTCTTAATGGCTGAAATGAGATCCTCACTTCAGAATATATATATATGGTTGCCTTATTTGAAAAAAAAATCAATATGTTAATATTTTAATTATTTATTTTTATTTTTTTAAATTTAAATTAGAGTATAGCGCACGGATATTATGATATTCGTACCCGCCCGGTTAACATACCGGTATAAAAAATACTTGTAGCTATTACCCGCGGATATCCATTTCCTATCCATTACGAGTTTTATCCGCAGATATCCACGTGTACAAATTTTGTTGACATCCCTAATTAGAATCATGAAAAATAAATAATCATCTCTGTTACAAACTAATTACATATGCCCAAATTTTCAGTTATGACAAAACCTAACATGTTCTATTTATAATCCCAAACAATCCCCCAATTTCTCAATTGTGAAATTGCTCATAGAATAAACAATAAAACCATAAACAGAACACATTAAGATAAAAAAAACATTAATGAAACATCAAATGTAAAGAATATAAACTATAATCTAGAGTCTTACATCAATCCTCCAAAAAAAGAAAATTAGTTCTGCATAATGAAAAGAAAACTACAACGAACGGAAGGAGAGTTTCCCCATTTTTCTCTTTCTTTTATTTTCTTTTTTATTTAAATCCTTGTTAGTTCACGTCATATTAAGATTTTTCGCTGAAAAATCCACAAGTTGTGGAAAAATCCATAGGCCACTTGTGGATCCATCAGACACCTATGGAACTCGCTGTTACCTGTGGAACTTACTGTTTTACTTCCTTCACTTTTGACACTAACTCCCTCCAACTATGATTGCACCTCAAAACACCCTTCAAAATACCTTTGTACACAAACAATGCACTAACCTAAATGTATGATGTGAAACAAGATAATGCATGATGAAATTATTCTAATAATGCACAAATGAATAAAAATAACCTAAACTACTGCATGAAGGCACATACATTTTGTTTGTTCATCACATAACTAAGGAATTTCCATCTACCAACTATAAGTTAGTTTTTCAGCTATTGATAGTCATTTCTTCTTGCAGTTATTAATTAAACAAACTTGGATTATACTAATTGGCTGGAATTAAACATATATATATATATATATATATATATATATATATATATATATATATATATTTGTTTTCACGTTGAGAAGTTAATCCTAGATATTTTTTAGTAAATTTATTCCCTTCCCTTTTCCTCTTATATTGTATCCATTATGCATATGTTGTTGCAGTAATAAAAGTCATAACAAATTTGAATCTTATATAATCATATATAGTTTCATTACTAAAAATTCTTATATTACATGAGATTTTTCTTGTAAATTTGTTAAAAAAATTTACAAGAAAAAACTTTTTTCTACCATTTTTTCTAAGAATCTTAATTGGCAGGTAGTTCCTTTGTGAGTCATTATTTCCTACAAAATTATAAAATTTGTAAGTATTTCCTACAACATTTATTGTGAAAAGTGTTTTATACAAAATATTTTGCAAAAAATTTGGCAACAATTTTTTGCAAATTTTTTTTCATAAAAAAATTTATAAATATTTTCTACAAAAAAAATTCAAAATAAAATTGACAGAAAATATGAGTTTTTTTAGTAGTGTTTGTTGATAGACCCATGCTACGAAAAAACTCATCTTAAATCATAATGTTTTTTAATTGGATGATATTTTTTAGTTGGTGTCATTTTGGAATTTTGAACTATTGATGATATTGACTAATAAGTGTTCAATCAAATGATTATTATTTATCTATGCTTTTAGAAAAAATATGAATCAAATCTGTTTCGGGTGTAGGGACCAAGAGCCTACTAAAGAGCCTCTTCAAGCTTACTCTACTTCCCACTGCAACGGTAACTTCTCCCTGAAAATTCACTCCTTAGCTCGATCGACTGGGATGACGATCGGGGTACCTGTCTAAAGGGCTCCGATGCTTAAGCCAGTAAAGAACCGATTGGTGTATCAGTACAGCTACTGTAATAAATGCGAATTTTAAGATCCTCACCAACCTACCTTAGGGCCCTATTTATAGTTTTCGGTGTGGGCCTGTGATTAAGGTTCCTTAATCACGGCCCAATGATCCTTTAATCAAGATTACTGACTCGTTTAACGTTAATTAACCCGATTGACTGGTTGTTTGACCGTGCGACCGATGGCCGCTTGACTGGATTATTTATACTTCGTTTTTAACAAGTGAACGATTCGTGTATGGCTGACCGACCGACTACGCAAGTCTAGAGATTGATCAACGGTTGGTTCATTGATCGCCCTTTGTTATGGTTAGGTGCTATTCGTGCTTGTCCGATCGACCGATGTGCCATTACCGATGGGCTCTGACTTATTTGTCTAACTGTGGTTGACTTTTAACTTATTTATTTAACCGTTTGACCGATGGTCCAACAGTTTGTTCATCAGCCGTTCGACCGATGGTACGTGATTTGTTCGTTTGGCCGATGGTCCTACAGTCTACTCACGAGCCGTTCGACTGGTAGTCTTTGAGTGATGCTACGTGGTTTGCTTGTAGAACCGATTGACCGATGGGACATACAGCACAAAACCAAATTGTCCTAGACATTGATTTAATTGTGAAAATTAAAATCATGTTATGCAGAGTTTAATATGAATCAAACTCATGCATTATTTTCTTCAAATTAACCGTCAACACACGCACATTGAGCACCTCTACTTTTTTTTTATCTCCATCAGACGACAGAGCAAACCACAATCAATTGCAACACCAACTAGAAACAAAGAGACAAGGAGAAAGGGGTAGTTTCGGAGTTGCTTCCGTTGAACAAATGGGAGGAAGGAGATGTTTCCGCTAATGGAAGAGTTGGAGCGAGAAACCCTATACGTGATGACGTTGACGACAATTGTTGCGACGGCGCCGATGATGCCCAACCACGGCAAGATGTTGCCGACGATGGTTCTGGATGAATGGAGATTGAGGCGCGACATCCAACTCTTGGCTAGTGAAACTGGTCAGGACTAATTCCATAAATTTTAAAAACATAGGGACCTGACTAAATCAAAATTTGAAAAAGAAACTAAAATCAAAATTTTCAATAGTTTAGAGACCAAAATTGCCTTACATTAATTTTATCATAATTCTTCATTATAAAGTTAGACCAAGAATATTTATATTAACTTTATAACTAAAATCACACATAGGCAATGCAAATATTCTTTGTTATAAAGTTGGACGTGTTCAAACCACACTTTCATATATAATTTATTTGTCATTCCTAATTAAAAGTTAAGAAAATTAATATATAGATAAAGATACAAAAAATTAATATAATTGGAAATTGAGAGATTGTCTACACTAATTAGAAATAATATGTGAAATATATTAACCAAAACTACGGCAAAGATCAATAAGAATAGAGAATATAGAAAATGAAAATTTTATTAATTAAGGGATTATTTTATAGTATAGAAGAAAGAAAACTAGGCTAGAAAGCTTAAGAGGAAGATGACAATACTTCCAAAGTTGAGTTAGACAACTCAATAACAAGAAAACTAAAGATGATCATGCGGACAAGCTTGCAAGAATGCAAGAAAAAGTGCAAGAAGGATTGAGTATTTTGGTTCACTGACCCGCTTAAGTCTGTATCGTATAATTTGCAGTAAAATGTGTCTATAGATTATAATGTATCCACTTATATGAGTATTTAACAATTTTAATTACTTAAAAATTAAAAATTATAAAATTACAAATATTACTTATTTTAAGAAATAAATTTATAGAATTTATTTTTCTTACTAATTTAATTAAATAAAAATTAGGTTAATAAAATTCTGCAATATGATATTTGACATGTTACAATTGAGAAAATTGAGAAAGAAACTTAAGAAAAATAATTTTTTATTATTATTATTATTATTATTTTAGTAGTGAAGCAAATTCTTAAAAGTTAATTTTTCTCTTATAATTGCTAAAAATATAAACGTATTATATATTGATATCTAAAGTATTATTTAAAATATTTAAGTTATGAGATATTATATATTATTATATTATTATAATGATTATGAACGTTATTTTTCTAAAAAGAAATCTAAGACATCATAATAAATCAGAAAATAAAAGTATGCCATAAAAAAATAATGAAAAAAACATTATCTTTAATTATTAATTAACGATTGAATAAGAGAAAAAAAAAATCTCGTAAAATACTATGGTAGATTTAGATACATTAAGGTAAGATTATAAATATAAAATATAGAGACTCGTATCGTATCTTACCGTTTCCTTACTCTCACATCACAAAATAACTATAAGATCTTATTTTATAATTAATCGTTCATAAGTGTGATTACAATATAAGACAAAAAGAATTATATTATGTTACAACATTTATTAAAATAAGACAATTATTCTTAGTTAGTAAAAACATATATTAAACCAAAAGATAATGCTAGTTTGTTTCCCTTCTCGTTTCACCTTTTTATAATAATATCAAATTAACGTTATCATATCCGCTTTTCCTTAATTAGCATGTTTATCTTTAAATATTGGTGAAGAAAAAAAAAATGTAAGTGCTTAATAAGTTTTGAACTCTATCCACACACAAAAAATTTACTCCGATTTATATATATATAGTTTATAACACAGATTACGTCGTTGCAAATCTAAAATAAATCAGATCCCACAAATCCTCTGAAGTCAAACCGAATCAAATACAGAAAAAGTGAAATTTCAGTTACATCAATAAAAGAAATAATAAATCACTGAAATAAATTATAAAATTTGATGCCATAATTAGATCGTTGAGCAAATATTTTTCCCGGATAATAGAAAAAAAAAAGATTGAGAATTAGGAAATAAACACGTATAGTTTCACAAAATGGACTTTTTCATCCCACGAAATTACTAAAAAGGGAAACAACATGAAAAAGATAAAATCCAAAAGGTTTATATATAGACACAGAAGCAAAATTGTTATCACTAATTGTGTAGATAGAGGTTTTATAAGCGAAGAGGTTTTTTTGCTATAGCAAGAGAGGAAGAAAAAGAACAATGGTGAAGGAACAACCAATGACATGCCATAGGAAAAGTGAAGGTTGCTTGAGGTTGTTTGGTGTCAACATTCGTGCAAACAAACCTATTACATGTTGCGATCCTCAATCTCTACGTTCTTGTCATCAAGAGAAGAAGATTGATAAAGAACAAATTTGCAAAGATGTAAATGTGTGTGAAGAACTTGATCAACAACTTCACAATAATAATATGGGTACGTACATATGTGCATATTGATTCCTTCTATTAACAACATAATGAATATGTTTTATAAATGTTGAATAATATTATGATGATTGTTAGTACTAGATTGAGTTGAAGTTTATAGTTTATGACATCACGTATACATAAACTAATATTGTATTTGGTAGAATTTTTTGTCATTAAGAATGGTATATTTATAGAAATTTTACATAAAGAAGCTCCTTTCTTTTCCATTTAACTCGTCTTGCATAATAAATCCACATCTAAAAGGGAGCCCGCGAGAAAAATGCCTCCTCTATGAGATCTCGGTGCTACTGTCCAGCCCCACCTTCATTTTTTTGGAATTACGACTACTCGACTTTTTTTTCCTAAGCTAAGGGGAGGAGCTCTTCTTGCGTAGTATACCTTTTACCATCAATTTCAAGCTCGTATTAATAACCAGTATAATTCCGAACCTTTTGAGCAAGCGCTATGGAGATAGCGAATGCTAGCATTAGCCCAGCCATCCACATTGCAAGAGCTCTAGGTGGGTGTTCTTTCCAAAGATATAGAAGGTTAGTTTAGTAATAATAGTTGGAAGAAGAGTGAGAGAAGTTGTGAATTCAACTCTCCTCAATAATAGTGGGAGATATAAAATTGGTTTGAAAGATTCGGATTAAAGTGTGGAAAAGATTATGAGTTCAACTACTTCACTAACAAACGAGTTCAGATTCTTTATTAAATTTTTTTGATATTGTCTTCTACTGAACATTAGAAATATTTTATGTTATTGGTACTTCAAAAAATTAATATATTTTAAAGTATAGAAGAATCCAGTAGAAAATCTAAATTTCTAACAAAATTTAACAACTTTTTCATTTGTCAATAGAAAGTGTGTTTTTCCTGTAACATGTTTAAAATTTACAAAATCATTTTGTACATGGTTGGTTATTATTGATGTAAAATAGTTAACATTTGCTATGAAAAAGATTATTATTTTACATTTTAAAATACAAGATCAAAAATATAGAACAATTATATGATTATATTTAATAAATCCAATTTCACACTTGAAGTTTATATTTTTATATTTGCAGAAGATGATAATTAAAATTATGAATTGTATGATCTTTCAGGGAGAGCTACAAGAGTTGGTGATTTGGAACTTTCAAGAATGGTAAACTTGAGTTATGAAGAAAAGGAGAACGATAAAAATATGAAAAATTATAAGGATTTATATTTTGGTTATTTAAGGAATGATCCTGAGTATATAAGATCAAACATGAATGTTGGTCGAAATACAATGATGATGGATGCACGAAGAGAATCGATGATGAATTGGCCATTGAAACAAAATTGCAAAACTGGATATTTCTCTGATATCTTTCTTCAACGAAGACAACCATTCCATGATAAAAAGAACAAAGGTACATTTTTCATATATTTCTCCCTTCTTTTTCACATCACACATTTTTCAATAACCAAAGTTCTTATATTTATTCATTAGATTTTTTTTTTAATTCATAATTTTATAGGATTTATATCAAACAAGGTTCTTGAGTCTTCTGATTACATGTCTGATTGGTCATATTATATTTTCAAATTTGAACTTTTATAAAAATATTTAATATCTTTCATTGCACTTATATTTTTATTGAATTTTGACGCCAAATAATATATAAAAAAGGAAATTTTAAATTCAATCATTAAATTTTATTAAAATTAAAAAACAATAAAATAATCATGAAATAGTTTGCATTTTAATATATTTTAAAAGTATAAATTGTGTTAATTTTTATATGTACTAGCGTACACACCGGCGTTGTTGCTCCTGTGTACGCATTTTATAGATATACGTGATATTACATTAGTAGGTGATAATAATTATAAAATAATATATAATATATAAAATAAAATTATATTTATTAAAAATAAAGTGAGATATATCAGAAAAAATGAGAGAATAACTCTTGATAAATAAAGAGAAGAGATAGAGAATTTTATGAAAAAAGTTTATAAAAGTAACGGTCAATTTTTTAAAATTTAATAAATAATTATATTTTAACGGATAAAATTTGTATTTTGAAATATGGACACAAATGAGAGAATTTTGCTTATATATTCTAATAGATAAATAAAATATTAAATGATTTTATATACAAAAAATTTTGCATATATATATTTACGATAATTTTACTTTATATTATATTATATATATATATATATATATATATATATATATATATATATATATATATTCTTTATTAGTAAATGTTAGTTGTTAGTTAGGTATAGGAAGAGTTGAACCTATGACATTTTTAACTCTCCTTCCTAAACCCTTCAAACCATTAGATCCATTACCTATCTCATATTTTTTTCCAATTTTTACTACTAGGTCAATATTCGATCAAGTATTACATCAATTTTTTAATTATAGACAATTTAAAAACTAATATTTTTGTTGGTCAAAATTTAGGTAATGTTTGTGAAAAATTTAAAGACCAATTCATAATAGAAATTATTTTAGTTATTAATTTGAAAACCAATGATAATATTTTTTAAAACTATTTTATTTACCAATAATTGTTAGTTTATAAATTTGTATCTAAACTGGTAACTGTAATAAGTAATTATTTTTATCATTTCCTTATAGTGTATGTGGTTGTTTTTGATGTGGAATAAAGTCATGCATTTACTATAAAAACTAATTAAAAATTATGAGAATCAAACTACAGTTTCCTTGACATGATTAAATTTTCCATGGAAGAGGTTGCAAGAAAGTATAAAGATAACTGAAATTATGAATGATTTGTTGTTTAAGGGAAACCATGGACTGAGCAAGAGCACAGGTACTTCTTGTGTGGTTTGAAGAATGTTGGAAAAGGGAATTGGAAAGAGATCTCAAAGAACTATGTAAGAACAAAGACTCCAACACAAGTTGCAAGTCATGCACAAAAGTATTTTCTCAGAATGGGTGCTTTTGAGACAAGAAAACGCAGAAGAAGCCTCTTTGACATTCCACTCGTTCGTTTTTACCCTAAATTTTCTCTTCTTTATTTATCAAACTTCATCTGTGTTTTTTCTTCTTTATGCAGTTTTTTTACTGTGTGTATGTTCATGGATATGGCAGGAAGAAGGTGCAGGTTCAAAAGTTCTTGCAGTCTCACAAATATAATTCAAAAATCACATTTTCGTATATATACCTTCTGACGCCATTTTGGTATACTTTAACACACGTACACAAGAGGAATCACATCACAGGTTTATCCTTTTTCTCTCGTCATTTATATTCATCTAGGGTTTTAGGAATCATAGTAATATTAGGGATAATAACGAGTCGAATTAGACATGAACCATGTTTATCTACTATCAATTTGTAACAGAAAAATCAATGTTATTTATCTCATATTCATTTAAAAAATATATGTAGGTTTTAAAGATTTATACACATTTATGGATCCCACAAATCTTTAGAAAAATAATTTATAAATTGAATTACTAAAAACATGTAAAATATAATAGACACTTGATTAAATACAAATTATAAACGGATATAGTAACATAATATTTTATAAATAAATAATAAAATATTTGTTATCTACAAATAATAAATTCTCACGAATATCAATTATTTATCATCAATTTTATTTGCAGATAACTGTAGATAAAATATTTTTATTATCCCAAGTAATATCTTAGGTACAATAAAATAAAAGTTCATTTCCAAACAAAAATCCTTTTTTTAATATGTATGAATAGGGATATCAAAAATATCCGTACCTGCGGGTATCCACGGATAAAACCCGCAAAGGATAGGAAACGGATATTAAAAATAGATACCCGCTATCTGCGGGTACGGGTATTTCTGATACCCGCATATTAACGGGGCGAGTACGGATATCATAGTATTCGTACCCGTGGATACCCGTACACGTTAAACTTTAATTCACAAAAGTACAATCATATATATATATATATATATATATATATATATATATATATATATATATATATATATATATATATATATATATATATATATATATATTTATATATATTTTTTTTTT
>Ga0214543_1002930_pt1 | contig 33540 bp, 31 predicted proteins | sample CNSS2metaG_FD_160094 | JGI IMG/M metagenome (GOLD analysis project Ga0214543, IMG submission 160094) | Root nodule microbial communities from cowpea collected in UCLA plant growth center, Los Angeles, California, USA - CNSS2 | ecosystem: Host-associated > Plants > Roots > Nodule | place: USA... | reverse complement strand
AATTTCCTTGTGTGGCTTAGTCATTGATTTGTGGAATTCTGTGTGGTTTATGTTAAGTGATAGTTGGATGTTGTTCATCTTAATTTTGACTGAGTGCAACTAAATTTTATAACAGGTGAACAACGAATACATATGTGGTCCAAAATTTAGTCATCTTGGTTACCACACAGATGACAAATGATTAATTATGTGCAAGATGTTGTTCACAAGTCAACACTTAATATATGATTGATCTACATTTAAAAATTTAAGAGTTATTATGTCCAATTTTTTGAACCAGGTCACTACTTAATTGTTCTTGAGTCATTATATAATTTGAATACAGATAACAAAAATATCATGTTGGAGTTGTGGATGAATTATGCTACACGTAGTTTGTTGTTGTTTAATATATTTCATATACGCAATAAAAATGTTATATTTCATGGAGTAGTTATTATCAATTATCACACGCCTACTTTGGTAATGTTAACTTTCGTAGAATTTATGTTATCAGAGACCACGAATTTGGAAGGTGTGCAAAATGTTTATTGTAGGTCAGCACTTAATACTTCATTGATAACCAATTATTATTGTCAGTGTTAGGCATGTATGTTATATTCCACTTGTACCACAACTTTCCCACAGATTGATCATGGGCAGTAGCCTACATTAAATTTTACTCTATTTATGTGATTTATTGTAAGTGAGTTTCATACTATAACCTTTTTCATATATAAGAAATTATGAAGGTGTGCAAAATCTTTGTCAGTGGTCAACAATTATTTGTACATAGATGATCATATAATAAGTTAAACTGACAGTGAAATGGATATGACATTGATAAAATAAGTTTAATATCATAGATGTAGTAGATCATTCCAACAGTGCCATGAAAATTAAAATCAACATCAGAAACACTAAAGTTAAATATAAATAACCTAAAAATTGAAGACATTAAACACTAATGAGTTAGGTGAGTGATATATTATCCAGAACAGAAGATTGAACTTTGGAACTCTCCCCAACCTCAACACATGGAATATTTGTGGATGGAGGAACCATCCTCTGCAGTATATCCTCCACATTAGCCGTGTTAGTAGGCTCCACGTTGGGCTGCAAATTGGGTCCCATATTTGTGTTGTCATTTACGTTTGGATTGGAATTTTTACTAGGTTGGGCATCAATTTCCACATTTTGTTTGACAACATAGTTAAGTCGCACCATAGGCATAGAAGTTTGAACTTCTTCTTCAGTTGGATGAGTGATGTCATACTTGAAAACCTACAAATGTCGTGAATGGTTATATTGTGACTTAAACACACGGTATGAATTAAAAAAATCATATTTGTGTGAAGATTACTTATTTACCTTGACAATGTTCCTAAGTGTGATGTTGAGGTACCCAAAAGGTCTGAATATAGCAACCTATTGAATCAAAATTCATAAAGTTTAATAAGTAATTGTACAAGAAGAGGAAAAGTAATCAAGAGAAATTATTTCATAGTTCACTTATTTCTTCCAACAATAATACAGAGTCAACACCAATGTCACTACCAAACTCACGATCTGATAGAACTTTGTTGTGTAGGCTTGCCTTGGCTGTATCAGTAGGCTCCTGACAAAGTCATTTTACACATGAGCAACAACTAAATAATGGAGTGCACCAAAATCAGTAAATAAAAAATAACCTTAATAGTGATGAGCATGTCCCCTAGGCCGTTTGGTTTGCACTCTTTGACAGCACAAGCAACAAAAGCCATTCTATTCATTGATTTCCTGTTTGATAGTGGAGTTATATTTTTAATGTCTCCGTCGTCAACTAAACCTGGAAATTATGCGATATTAATTAATGAAAATTTTATCCTATAAACTTCAATAGCATTGGTTTTGGAGTAAGGAAAAAATGCTAACCGTGGTGTTTGATGAATTTTTCCGTCCATGTCCATGCATTGGTATAGAAATCTCGTGCACGACTAGCAACAGCCATGTTGTTCAAAAACTCTTGTGTATTATGGGTTTCATTTAAGTCTCTGTTAAGCAAAACAGCCTGGGCATGTCCAGCAGGGCCAGGGATGAAAGTAGTGTTGCCATTGCACCGTTCCAAAAATTCTTTCAAAACAGCATCATCAACAGCAAGAGCCTCCCAAGGATCCATTTTTGCACTCCTGCACTTAATACCAAAGACGAACGCAAACAAAAAAAAATGGTTAGCCACTGATATTTTAACATAATTAATGGGCAAGGTGGTGTGCGATAATTGAATTCACGTTCATAAGGGTGGTTGAAATATAAGGAACGACAACATGAGGGTGCTTTTATAGACTTTAAAACATAACCCTAAATTACCAATGTGCCCTTCAATTGCTTTTTGAACACGGCAAATTTAAAGCTCTTTCATTTTGATCTGTTTGAGAGAGTGTGCCCTGTTACATTGCTTCTCCCCACACAGAATCATTAAATGGCTTTTACTTCCTCCAACCTCCATCTTCATGAGACGCTTGCTTTCAATGCGACAGAAACCAACCGTGGCAAAAAGCAATAAATGTTGAAACTAACATTCCGCACCTCCACAAAGAAGTTTCGCATATACCCGTCCAAAGAATCGAGGTACGTAATGTTGTGGTAAACGCTGTTTGAAGGTTAATACAAACCTGTAAAACCTAAAAATCAATTTTTTTGCGTTGAGGGAATGAATGCATTTAATGCTTTGTGTAGTAAGGTGAGGTTGTATGGTTTTCGAAGTACCCTTACTAAAGTGGACATAAAAGTTACTTTGTCCTACTATGTGTGTTGCTGCAATAGAAATAAGATTAGTATGTCAGAACTATTTTCGAACCTAAAAGAGTTTTATGAATTACCTGTAGATGGATTACGTACAAGAAAATGCAATAGGTTTGGAGGACATCAATTTATTAGAAGAAGATGATGATAGTGGAACTATCTTGGACGAGGAAGGTATTGATAAGGAAGACAATGAACAACATCCTGTTGATGTCATTTCTCCGTGTGTTGGGATGTATTTTGACAGTGTTGACAACGTGAAGAAATTTTACAAAGAATACGCAATTAGAAGTGGTTTCGGGACAAGAATCAGAACTTCGAGAAAAGACAATGACAATCAACTATGTTACTTCAAATTAGTGTGTTCCAGGGAGGGAAAATGTGTGTCATCCATACCACCTGAAATGAAGACACTGCCCACACAAAGAAAGCAATGTCCTACGCGCATTACTGTCGTTAGAAGAGAAGATAAGTGGATGATTAGCAGTGTGGTCCACGAACACAATCTGACGTAAGTCCATCTAAGTCAAGACTCATTCGTGGGCATAGGAAGTTGAATATGCAAGCCAAAAGAACCCTTAACATTAATGACGAAGCGGGTGTGCCTGTTCACAAGAGCTTTCGTTCGTTGGTGTCTGATGCAGGGGGGTTTGAGAACTTGGATTTTGTCGAAAGAGACGCAAGAAACTATATTGGTCAGCAACGTCGCACATTAGGGAAGGAAGGTGACGGACAAGCTTTATTAAATCATTTTTCCAGTATGAGGGAGTTGAACAAAGACTTCTTTTTCGAAATTGATGTTGATGCAGATAATCGCATAAGCAATATATTTTGGGCAGACGGAAGGAGTCGGGTTGCATGTGCAGATTTTGGTGACATTGTGTCCTTCGACACCACATACTTAACTAATAAGTACGATATGCCATTTGCACCATTCGTGGGTGTTAATCACCATGGTCAGTCAATCTTATTAGGGTGTGGGCTTCTATGTGCTAAAGATACTGGTACCTTTGTGTGGCTATTTCGAAGTTGGTTGCGATGCATGGGAAATAAAGCCCCTGAAGGAATTGTCACTGATCAATGCAGGGCGATGCAAAATGCCATTGAAATTGTCTTCCCCAACACCCGACATCGTTGGTGCCTTTGGCACATCATGAAAAAACTACCAGAAAAATTAGTGGGATATAGCCAATACAAGGAAATCAAGCATGGTGTAAAAGAATTGGTATATGAGTCAGATAGTGCTGAAGATTTTGAGAATGGGTGGGCAAAGTTCATTGAAAAGTATGATCTTCAACTTAATGAATGGCTTTACACTCTTTACGAAGAAAGACGTCGATGGGTTCCTTGTTATTTGAAATGTCATTTTTGGGCAGGCATGTCCACAACTCAGAGAAGTGAGGGAATGAATGCTTTCTTTGATGGGTTCATCAACTCTACTACAACACTCCAACAGTTTGTTGTCCAATATGACAATGCCCTTCGTTCTAAGGCGGAGAAAGAGTGTGAAGCAGATTTTGCTTCTACTAATACTACCCTTCCATGTGGGTCTCAGTCATTTATTGAGAGACAATTTCAAGATGAATACACTCATGCGAAGTTTAGTGAAGTGCAAAATGAGCTTAGGTGTAAGATGAATTGTAATATCAAAAGTGTTGAAGTTCATGGTTGTAAAGCAAAATATATTGTTAAAGAGGCGTTGATATGGAAAGACCAAAGTGCAGACAAATTTAATGAAGTTATATTTGATGTTGAGACAAAAGACATTGAATGCACTTGCCGGCTTTTTGAGTTTAGAGGAGTTCTTTGCCGCCACAGCTTGATGGTCCTTGCCCAAGAGGAGGTAAAACTAGTTTCACAAAAATATATTTTAAGTCGATGGAGCAAACGCATATTGCGAAGGCATACTTTGATAAGAGCATCATATTACACTAAGAAAGATGAACCCACTATTCAAAGGTATGACTTATTGTGTAAAAAGTTCTATGACAGTGCTGAGTTTGCATGCCAAAGCGAGAGGGGTACAGAATTCTTGTGTTCCCAATTAGACTTATTATCAAGGAATCCTTTGTTACCTTGTTCCACAACATTAGGAAACTGTCAACAAACAAATGTGCAAATTTCTTCTCCAATTAATAGTGGTCCTCACTAAACAACGATCCGAAGTCCAATTCATGTTAAAAGAAAGGGTCGACCACGAGGTACAAGGATGCAATCAACGGTAGAGAAGATATGCAAAAAAAAGAAAAATGCAGCAGCTAGAAATAAAGCTTCTCGTAATGCCACTGTATGTATTTATTATGTTTATATACAGGACCATTTTTTAATATGCAGGTTATCCAGTTTTTAATTTCATTTGTGGACATGCACTTTAGGATGGGGAACTACATACTTCAATTGCACCAGCTAATGAAATTTTGATTGCTCAAAGTGGTTCCACAACCAACATGGTTAGTATTCCTTTCGTAACTATATCTTGTTATGGTATTTTATGGAATTAATTAATTACCCTTATACCATGCCCAGGTTTATGATGTCCAGTGCACAGACTTTCTATCACTTTTAACATCAATAGAAAGTAATCAACAACTTATTGGTACAGAACAGATCATTAGGTATGCCACAGTACAAACATGTTTAATTTTGCCTTATATTTATGATAGCTTAATATGGTATTTTTTTTTTCAGGAACTAGTATCATCAAAGAGGACATTTTTTGGATCAATTGGGATGATCAACATGGCATAACCAAACACCTTTTGTTATTAGAGTTTGTGTTTGTCAATGACATGTTTATTTATTCACACGGTCAAAGTATTTGTACTAATTACTGTTGACTACGTTCAATAGTAGTCATTAATATCATCTCCACTTTTTGTTGTCAAAATTCGCAATATTATTGTTCACAAAAAAGTTGTACAACCGACACGTTAATTCAATGTTGGTATCAGAATTTATAATCATATTTATAATCAGGGAAACCAACGTACTTATCATCAATTACCTGGTAACAAAAATATAAAGTGGGTATACACTTATATGGAAGTCGGTCATCACATAACAAACAGCATGCAACTTTAATATATAACAGAAGTGATTGTTAAAAACATAGTTTACAAAATTGATTCTAGTCATTGTAACCCTCGGCACTGTATAAAGGAGTGCAACTAAGAGTTCTTTTGGACGTCAGCCATATACAAAAAGACCTTAAAGTTACACTATTAATCAACACTAAAATATTAACATTTCTACTTCTTTAAATATGGTTTAAATATTTCAAGGACAGCCTCCCTATGCTTATTTTCTGGGTGAAGAATCCAATCACAAATGTACTGCTGCCTGAATTGTTGTAGATCCTCCTGCCACCAAAGAACAACTACTTAATTAGACATTCATATCAAAAAAACTTTGTGCAAGTTAAATGTAAACAGTTCCGAGGGTATTATACTCACATTAGTGTAAGTTGGCATGCTTTTCCCATCAAATCTTTTGACGCCGTCCCATATCTCAAGATACTTCGACACCATAATACCACAATCATGCCTGGAAGTGGTTAACAAAACATTTATTGAAAACTTCCTAATTAAAGTTGTGCTTACAAATTAGGCTACTCAATTAAAGTCGTGCTTACAAATTAGGCTGTTCAGGAACGTCTTCAATGTGGACTTCATATGTTTGCTTCAATTCTTTTTTGTCATTTAAGAATAGCCAAAAGAGGTGTTCCACATTTTGTACCTATAACAAATATAAATCGAACATAAATAATGTGAACACAATGAACATCAGTAATTGAAAATTTATAATGTCACACATGGACTTACCACGTGACTATCAATCTGTTTTCGCCTTCGACATTTGTGTGCAAGTGAATCTAAGACAAAGAACTCTTTCGTTTTACAATTAAAAGCATAACACCACCAATGTTCAGCATAAATGACTGGGGCAAACAATTGAATAGAAGTAACATTAACAAACACATTTCATTTTGTAACAAAATATAAGAGCATTTAACAAGTAAAGATACTCACAAAATTTGCTGTTAATATATCCTGCACTGAAACCAAATCACGTGTCAAGTAATGCCTGTAGTCATCTAGACACCACACACGTCTATTCACCTTTCTTTTGTTACAATCAAGGATAACTGCATTCTGAATCACAACAAATGTCAATACTTATACACTAATTTAAGCATAAATATTAAAGGAAAAAATAAAACTTACTGTATAGAAAGGATTGAATATAACCCTGCTAATCTTCCCGGTCAGCATTTTCTGTTTATACATGAACTCGTAGGCTGCAAACATTATAGACTGAACACAAAAACAATAATTATATCAGTACATGGTTGTAGTAACAATAGAAATAGTCATAAACTTAAGTTTCATAATTTACCATGTTATCAATCCAACCACGAGGACGAAAACATTGACATTCATCGCTCCTCAATATCTCACCATTCAAATCAACATAAATAGTTTTGAAAAGTCAAAAGAAACAACTTCAAGTGTTAACTATTAGTGTGTGTTGTCGTTGAATACATTATTAATAAAAATAGAATACCTGGAACAACCAACAATAGTCACATCCTTATACAATTTAGCCTTATCTATAAATAGTGTATTACTTTGACCTTCAGTGTTAGGCTTAATAGCTTTGTCGTCTCCATTATGGTTGGTTTTTGGTTTGTCATTCAGGTCATCTTCCTCACACTGATGAGGTTGCGGACTCTCTTTCCGGTGTGAAGGACAAGCCTGGCCTTCATCACACTTCCTTTGCTCAGAAGGACATCCATCTTCTTCATTAACATCATTTCCTTTACCTGCACAAGAGTCAGGTTCAGGAGCATCAAAAAATTCATAACGCATCTTCTTTATCTGTTCTTTCATGTATAGAATCATCCGTTCATGTTTTTCAAATTTTTCTTCCAAATCCACTTGCTGTTTGGAATGAGAAACACCATGAATGCCATCATTTTTCACATTATATTGCTCCTCAATATGAACGACATTTTGCACTATTGGGTTGTTCTTCTCCTCTGCACTTAGGGCCTAACCAAACACAATCTACAAATAAGAAAAATCTGTTTTGGAACACATTTCGTAATAAAACCAAATTTAACCAAACATATACAAATACAACTCAAATAAAACCTTATTCTTTTCAAAAGCAGACTCAATATTAGGTGTCCTAATCTTCACAGAGGGCCACCGCAGAAATCTTAGGAATTGAACCTCCCCCTCTACATCTTCTAAGCCAAGACGACGAGTAGCCCAAACCTATAACAATGTTAGACAAATCAATAAATTATAAAAATGCATAAGGAAAATAAAGGTTCTTAAAACAATAATTACCTGAACAACTACAACAGATCCGGCTAAGTTAAGGCTACGAGTATTTATCTTTTCTCGTACAACCTTACATCCACGATTGAGTGCAGAGATCAAAAAACTATGCACTGACTCTGCCCAGTTATAGTCGCTTAAGTTGTCAAGGTTGTCTAACACTTTGAAAGGCATATTGGTCACTGTCCTAGATGTCCTAGGAAAATAAAATACAGTAAAACAAAGTAACAGATACAACCTATACGCATTGTCTACATCATCATCATCACTAACCACTAGGTTCTTAATCTTGTTAATTATGTCTCGCAAGGTGATTGGTTTCTTCTCAAAAAGTGAACCTACTACCCCACTTACATCAACATCAAATTCAACACATTTACCAACCATACTAAGACCTAAGCATATACAAACATCATAAACCGATAACCCCACCAAATGCTGACCTACACGAATGTATTCCCCTTGTGGAACCCATCTACGCAACACTTCCCTCAACAAAGGACAATTTATTTCCAATGCGCTATCCACCTCCAAACACCATCTAAATGGTGTTGCCTGAATCCGCTTACGATGGGTGGCTTTTAGTACATTGTTTACTTCAACAATGTACTTGCTTTCGCACCTATGCACAATTCGCACCTATAGCACCATGAACAAAATATTATTTATTATAAATAATAAAAAAAGTTAAATCACTTAAAGATTCTAATTATACATGATCAACATTTTCCACCACCTTGTTCTTCTTTCCCTTATTGCCTGCTTCCGGAATACATTTACGTTCACGTTTACTAGACATCTTACTTAAAATTCCTAAATAACATACCAAGTTCATTGAAATTCATCAAACATATATCCACAAAGGACCAAATATAAGTGAAAATTTATCACATCGACCAAAGTAAATAACATCATAAACAATTATTGACTGCCATAACAAAACAGATAAAAATTGGATTAATACTGATTGCAAAAAATGTATCACAGGTCATCAGTTGGGTGCACAAAAGTCATCACCTATATATCAGACATCTTTAACCCCACTTATTACAAATCACATATTATTAACCAAATTCAGTCACCCCAAACACACGAATTGACTGCTATAGTATGAGTTCAAAAAATTGAGTATAACCACATTGTTGCAACAAATGCTGCACAGGTCATCACTTACTTCCACACAGGTCATCAGTTGGGTGCACAAAAGTCATCACCAACAAATCAGACATCTTTAACCCCACTTATTACAAATCACATATTATTAACCAAATTCAGTCACCCCAAACACATGAATTGCCTGCTATAGTATGAGTTCAAAAAATTTAGTAAAACCACATTGTTGCAACAAATGCTGCACAGGTCATCACTTACTTCCACACAGGTCATCATTTGGGTGCATAAAAGTCATCACCAACAAATTAGACATCTTTAACCCCACTTATTACAAATCACATATTATTAACCAAATTCAGTCACTCCAAACACACGAATTGACTGCTACAGTATGGGTTCAAAAAATTGAGTATAACCACATTGTTGCAACAAATGCTGCACAGGTCATCACTTACTTCCACACAGGTCATCATGCACAAAATGTGACAGATTTAATATACCTATTCAAAAAACTAGTACTTGGTTTTCCTAAGAGGATGATTTAATTATTATGTCACACAACATTCAAAAGGTCATGTGAAAGGCATAGATGGATAAACTCCAAATATATGCAGTATGATGAATCAGATAACATATTAACATGGTCTACATCATTTTGACATATGCAAATCTCTACCACTTCAAACTCAAAAAATTGATCATGGATGTTGCTACGGATGAACAAATAATTGAAAGAAGACAAATTTCATATTACTAAAGAAAATGATATCAGAATCTTCTTCAAAATATAATGACTTTAACAGTAACTCTTTATGACAGTTTAAATTTTACGTTTAGGCAATGATAAGAAAAAAAAATTGGTGTTTCAGCAATGTTGGAGATGAATGGATACAGTAATAGTGGATATGGATGCACTAGTTATGTGTGTTGATAACCCATTAGTGGCTACTGCAGCTCTTATCTTAAAGCCTAGTAGAAAATCTTACAATGATGATGTCACTATAGAGATATGAAAATGATCATATGATCTTTTTATTTTATTTTGTATTCTTTTCACAAGTTGAGCCTTCAAAACTATAATGACCAAATATTACAGAAACAACCAAAACAAAACAAAACTAAGTGTCTACTACGACATCTGTGATCATGTTGTGAAAGAGTTTGAGACATTACATATTTCAAGGTGTGCTGGCACTACCATGCCTGGTAATGTTAAAGTACCCAATGAAGCTAAAGTAGGACGACAGTGGACGAGGTTCAATAAGTCCAATGACATGGAAAGTGATGGTGCTGCCAACAGGCAAGCTGATAGAGGATCAAAGAAGAAAAAGGGGAAAGCCACAATTAAGGCCTACAATAACCAGTTATTGGATGGAGAAAAACAAGGCACTGCTTACAAACAAAGCAGAAAAAATTAAACATTTGCTTGATAATTTGGGGATCCTCTTCTATACATGTAATTTTTTTGGCAGTAATTTTCAACAAGGTATTTTTCTGGCAGTCTTTTTCTTGACAATTTGGCAGGTGATATGCAGCAAAGCCAGAAAGAGAAAAACAATAGTAAATCTTTACAAAAAAATTGTTCATATCCTAATGGCTGGTCAATCCATGAAGAACAATCACGACATCTAACAATTATCAAAACGCAACAAAACAAACCCTAACAAAACAAATACAAAGAAAATCGTCATACCTACAATCTACTACAAACCCGGTCCCGGTCCTCCGTAGAAGTGCGACCTTTGAACAATGGAGGATATGCTTCCTCAGAACTCCCTTTCACTCCGAAAAGCGTTGCCGTTGTCGGTGACAATAGAACCTGGAACTGCGACCACAAAAATGGGTGAAATGAGAACTCATACCAGTTAGCACGGGGGAGAAACGAAAGAAAGATCAAATTTTCGACCAAAAAACCATTCGCCATCTAGACTGCATACCTTGCCGGTGGGAAGAAAAACGGAGATTGTTCGAAGAGAATACGATTTTTGACTAACTACGCGGGAGAAGGAGAAAATACAAACGGTTGAACTCCTCCGCAGCAAACGCCCTCGCTGTCCGCAAACCCTAATCCTTTCAAGGTTTAGCCGCCACACAGATTCTGCTATCTTCCTTCGCCACAATAACCACTCCAGAAACCGCTGCCCTTGCCGGTGACAATACAACCTAGAACTGCGACCACAAAACAGGGTGAAGTGAGAACCATACCAGTCAGCGCGGGGAGAAGGAAAGAATGTTAAAAATCTTTACCAATAAACCCTTCGCCAATAAACCCTTCGCCGGTGAGAAGAGCATTTTCGTGCGGCGACTGTGCGGAGACTGAGTGCGCAGGAGAAGGAGAAGCAAATACAAACGTTCAACCCACTATCCAAAAAGTGCTTCTGACCCGAATACTCACGCCCTAACCCACTCTCGAAAAACGGCTTCTGACCCGATTATTCACGCCCAAACCCACTCTCCGCTACAAGCCACGTTTCAAGTAAAATGTTTCAAAAAAATTAATTTTAATTTAAAAAATTATATCCACCTGTGCATGCCATGTCATGGAGTCACTTATGGAGTCAAATTAAGGGGTCAGCATATCATTTTCCGAAAAAAAAATGCAACAGAAAGATAGAGAACCACGTTTTTAAAGATTAACGGAGGAGAGAGAAAACTACAGAAAAATCCGTGGGTCCCACCATTAAAGAAGAAAGAGAAAAATAACTTAAAGATGAACCATTATAAATACACAAGATTCAAACTCATGAACCTTCGAACCAGTAGCATGTACTACAACCACCAATCTACAAGCTTTCTCATAATACAATTTGCACGAATAAATTATAAACATATATTGTGCATCCGCCATAATTAAATATTAAAATATTAAAACCACTAAATAAACACATCCAGAATCGAACCCAAGAACCTGCAAGCACATATTCACTCTCCAACAACTAGACCAATTACTTTCTCATGTTATAATATGCACCACTTAATTATATACATATATTTTCAACATTACATATAACATCAAATTTTAAAATAAATAAAACAATAACTTACATCACTTAAATAATCATTATAAATACAACAATAACTCAAACCACTCAAATAATATTTATTTCATAATTTAATGACCTAATTAAATTAAATAAATCAACAATCTTAATAAAGTCATTAATTTTTCCATGTGTTTCCCTTTAGTCTAATTTTTCTCGAGTCTTACACCAAGCAATTAAGAAGAGATACTAGAGTAATATCAATTCAGTGAGCCAGTTCCCATAGCGACATCTACCTCTGTTACAGACGACCCTATGGTCGTCACGACAACCATCGTGAATTGGCAGGTATACAAGATTTTGATCAACCAAGGCAACTCAACCGATGTTTTGTTCTGACATACCTTCAAGAAGCTAGATATCCAGAGCAACTTGACCTCACAATATTCAAAACCATTACTTGGATTCGTCCAAGAAAGGGTCCACACTAATGTTTACCTCGATTTGCTGACAACCTTTGAGACGTCAAAAGCCTATCGTATTGTAATGGTACGATACCTCTTAGTGGAAGTTAACACCTCTTATAACATTTTAATTGGCCTGAATAAGCTCGAAGTTGTTGTATCTACCCCATACATGGGTATAAAGTTCTTGGTCAAGGACAACTTCATCATTTTCGTGATAAAGGTTGTCCCTAAGGAAGTAAGATATGCTACGCTTTAAGTCTAAGGGTTGCGCCTTACTTGCTTGATAATTGACATTATCATGTTTTTATTTATTTATTTTTATTTTTATCTTTTATTAGTATTATTATTATTAGTTTTAAATTATTAAGGGTTTATTAAATAATTTTAGAATAGATAAGTCCTTTATCTTTTATTCGTGTTTTGATTATTATTATTATATGTTGAGATAATTAAGATTTTATAGATAAATTTAGAAAAGATAATTACTTTATCTTTTATTGGTATTTTGATTATTATCTTTTACTACATAATAAGATTTTATTAGATAATTTTGGAATAGATAATTTTGGAAAAGATAATTTTTGGTTAATATTTTGCTGATAAGTGGAAATCTCATAAGATTTGAAAAATATATCAAAGATATGGAGATCCTAGAAGATTGAAGAATATATTAAAGATATAAAATCTCAGAAGATTGAAGAATATATTAAAGATATAGAATCTCAGAAGCTGAAAGATATATATCAATGATTATCTATTATAATTTATTCAAGTACAAATTTTAGGCCTAGTTCAATTTCGAAAGTCTTTAAATATATTGCTCTACACAATTAAAATTTACCCCTTATTCGGAATGAACCTCCCTTTTTTTTGGGGGGGGGGGGGGGGAGGGAACTTGATCTTTTGAGACAAAGACACATTCTAGAGACTAGAGACATTCATCCTCATTCTTTTTCTAGTGTTCATAATGTATAAGAGTAACTAATACCCGTATTCACGGGGTTGGATGTAATTTATCTTAACTCTTTGTGATTTTTGCTATTTAGTAATATTTATTTTCCATACTCTTGTGTTCTATTCTCAATCTTAACTACATGATATTGATTGTATATTTGCGGGTATATAAGCATTGAACACGATATTAGAACCTAGACTAGAATATAACAAATAATTGATTGGACATACAAACATAGAGTTCATTGTTGGTTTTAACGTTCGAATTAAGGCTTAATGAAAACTTTTTAATAAGGAAAGGTCTAACACATTAGGAGTAACATCCCTTCTGAGATGCCACGTGCGATTTAAAATTTTTTAAAACTTCAAAACATAACCTCAATACTATCCTATTAAATAGGAGCTTCACAATCATTTTATTTATAAAAATCACTTGTCAAAATGTCCTTTGAATAAATTTGTTATCCAAAATAAAACATCATTAAAACTCAAACCAATTCAGTATAAGTTGTCAAGAAAACTTATTACAAATCTTTCCAAATGAAAATAATTCTCAAAATAGAAAACTATTATATCATAGTCTATAAAATATTCCAAATGCTTTTAAAATAAAACTCCCATAGCAATCATTATGATGCCTAAACACACTACCTAGAGGAAACCTCTCCTAAAGGCCTCACAGAAATAAAAAAAGTGCATAAATGTCACATCTAACCAAGCATTCAACAAGCCGACCTTAAAAGTAAGATGACCATAAATCAATATAAGCATAACTCGATCAAAAGAAGACCACTCACAACTCCGTAAAAGATGACCTAAGGTAACACTAAGTACAACATGATCAAAGACGATCACTTACAATTAGGCCAAATGGTCAATCCACCTACAAAACACAAAGTCGAACAAAATCTGACCAAATGGTTAGTAGCAATCACAACATGTGCATGCTAATCAAACTTCCAAGCTTGGGGGGGGGGGGTTGTGTACCTACTTGACCTAACAAATATGCTAAGAAACATGGTCCAATAAGGCCCATTTGCGCTATTGACCTAAAATGGTTAATAATATCATACGATATATTCGTTGGCTCAATTATTTATTTTATATTAACAGAATATATGGTCAAATCCTAGTAGTTTGATAACATGCAATATATCCTTTGATATCATATAGTAGCTGAATATATGATATACTTGATTAGTTCATATTATCTTTTATTATTGTATCAACCGTACTATATCTGGTAAATTTTATTATTATTGATATTCTTGATTTTATATATGATTTCTTATAGGCCCATAAAACCTAAAAATATTGGCCATTCTTCTAGGGAATGACACATTCTCTCGTACTCACTTATACATTCATATAGATCCAAACTCTCTTATTGATTTGAACATCAGAGAGTCTTTTGCAGATGAATCTTCCCTTTTATTCCAACACTTTGGAGGTGAACGCCCCTAGTCCTAGTAAGAATAACTTCTGAATTGTATCATTAGAAAAAAAAAGATAATTAAATTATGTACTTCAAAGAGAAACAAATAAATTTTGAATTATCACATTTAAAACAAAAAATAACTTATGTGTCCTGGAATAAAAGAAGCTAGTTATGGCATTCCCTACCCCATTAAAGTGTTAGGCAATTAAATATTATGATTGTTAGACATCAAGGATTTATGCATATATAATTATGTCAAAAGAATATGAATTATAGGGATTCTTTTATATATATATATATATATAAACCGGAAAAACACAAGAGTTGAATTGTATTTTAAACCTTTTGATTATGTTTTCTAAATATTGATTGATAAAAAATATTCAAAAGGTGATTTTATATATCAAGCTAGTTATGGCATCCCCTACCCCATTAAAGCGTGAAACAATTAAATAATACGATTATAATTTCTTTGAAACTTTTTTATGTGGTATTAGAGTCAGGTTTGAGCTTATCCCAGCAAAATTTGTTGTTTGGTGCGTCAATTATTCTAGGCACTATCGGGCTACTATCTGACCATCCACTAATGTCTAGTTTCATGCACAAGACGTATATACTACGACGTGAGAGGGGTATGTTGGATGTCCCGTATTGACTAGTGATAAGGCCAATTCAGACTATATAAGTGGTTACAAACCTTACCTTATAAGCCGATTTTGTAGGGTTGAGTGAGGCTTAAAGTCCACTTCTTAACATGGTATTAAAGCCAACACTAACTTCCTCTATAATGTAGGAATCATTATATTGTTGATTTCTTTGAGTAAATTTTTGAAGAAACCTTACTTTATAACTTCCGTTGTGACTCATGTGAATGAAGCAAAAAATATGAAGAGCCATAAATATACTACTATTGGATTTGTGACCAAGTCAGGTATATATAAATTTGCACTTAATCTTTTTGTTGTTACTAAGGATAATGATTGGATAGTCGATACAAGTGCTACTGATCATATGACTTGTGATCCCCATATGTTTACTCATTTTTCTCGTAGAAGTTCCAAAACAGTTATTATTAATGCCAATGGAGTCCAATCTCTTATTGAAGGTGTTGGTACCGTGTTACTTTCACCTTCTTTATCTATAACTGATGTCTTATTTGTTCTTACTTTGAATTGTAATCTTCTATCTATTAGTAAATTAACAAAGTCACACTCTTGTGTTGCTATGTTTTATCCCACCCATTGAGTTTTCCGGAGCACAAATACCAAGGTAAAGATTTGTAGTGGTACACACAGTGAAGAGCTATAGTGAAAGTAACTCTAATCATACCTTATTTTTTAAGAATAGAAAAGGTAAAATTACAACTTTGATTATTTATATAGATGATATGATAGTTACAGGAGGTGATCATGATGAGATTTCTAATTGGAAACAATACCTTGCATATGAATTTGAGATGAAACAATTTAGAAACCTCAAATATTTTTTAGATATTAAAGTTGATAGATCTAAACATGGTATTTTTCTATGCCAAAGAAAGTATATTCTTGATTTATTATTCGAAATTGGGTTGCTTGGGTGTAAATCAATTGACACTCCAATTGAGCAAAATTATATGCTTTCTATATGCTCAAATTCGGCTAGCATAGATAGAGGGAAATAAAGGCTAGTGGGAAAACTAGTTTACTTGTCTCATACATATCTAGATATTACCTATGCATTGAATGTTGTTAGTCAATTTATGCATGAACAATGCAATCCTCATATGAATCTTGTTGAGAGGATTTTGTGGTATTTGAAGTCTACTATAGGAAAAGGAATTTATTCTCAAATCATGGAAACAAGGTAGAAGATTATATTGGTGCTAATTGGGCATGTTCAAAAAATGATAGAAGGTCTACTTTTAGATACTTTACAATTATATTTAAATATTCTATTTGATTAATTAGCCAATTTATGCATGACCAATGCAAGCCTCATATGAATTTTTTTGAGAGGATTTTGAGGTATTTGAAGTCTACTACAAAAAAAGGAATTTATTCTCAAATCATGGAAACCTAAAGGTAGAAGGGTATGTTGGTGCTAGGTGGGGAGGTTAAAAAAATGATTGAAGGTCTACTTTTGGATAGTTTATAATTGTATTTGAATATTCTATTTGATTAATTAAGCAATTAAATAATATAATTGCTAGAAATCAATAATTTATGTAAATATAATTATGTTAAAAGAATATGAATTATAGAAATTCTTTTATATATATATATATATATATATATATATATATATATATATATATATATATATATATATATTAATGTTCCATGAATAAAAATAGAAGAATGATAACTAGTGTCCTAAGGACACTGATTAAGGAATAATAAATGTGCATTAGTTTTATAATTTCTATATTGAAAACTGAAATAATTAATTTTATTCATTAAAATAATATAAATGCATATAACTGATTTTATAAAGACAAAAATATTCTTTAAAATCCCTAAGCAATAAAAATAAGCATTTTAGAAACTTAATTAAATCTTAGATTGGTACTTTAATTTTTATTTTATTTTTTGTAAACTTTTTAGATGTTTAATATTATTTTTTGTTGATTTTTCTGTTAATTTAATTTTTGTATGTTTAATTATATTTTAATTTTTAATAACAATAAAATATAGTTACTTTATTATTTTATTATTTTTTTTATTTTTATCGATAAACATTAAAATATTATAACAATTGTACAATATTTTTGAGTATTTTTGTCTTTTAAATTAAATTTCATTTAATATTACAATTAGTTATGAACTTTTCTAGGATTCGATGCGTATTAAATATATCAAAATTATTCTTTGAAACTTTTCCGTATTCCGCAATTTACGATTACGAATGCAACACCGTCTTTGTAGTATAAGTATTGGGTTTTTTTCGTTTTCTTTTATGTAGGAGTTTATGAAGCAAATGTCCGTTGAGCAATGTATTCGCGTGTTCAGGTGGATGAAGTAGCAGAGGAACTATTGTGCGTTCAATGGTATATACAACATGATGATTAGGTTGCATGTTCGTCACAATCGAACAAACCATCCGCACTGATTATTTTTCGAGATGCATGAATGTAAGTGAATTAATGGATTTAAATTCTGGAGCGGTAAAATTTTCATACAAGGAAAAGGTACTTTTGCGAAATCCATTTTACATTTCAGATTTGGATAAATTGGGCATCTCATATAAATACTTTTAGTCACTAGTGTTGGCTTCATAGGGACTGGAATCCCTCCCTTATTTGCATTAAGAGCTGATACTCTTCCTATGCAAGTCTACACGATTTCTATATATTTTGGTCCAATTTTTTCATTACATCAAACCCAAGATACCCATTGCATCAAGCCCCTGCTCCCTTTCAAGTGGCTCTGGATTATTTGCTCCTACATTGGAACCACAACACTTACCACTCAGGCCACCAACAAGCAGCTAAAAATAAGTGGGGAAATAAAAAATATAAACTAATTGTTACTCTTCTGACTGATAAAGAAACTATGTCCTGGATTGAATTGTAAGCACATTTATTAACGTTCGAAAGAAGACTCGAGCAACTTAATACATATAAAACGGAAGGTGTTAATCTTAGACATGCTACTACGCACTCTACCACTAGCAAATTGACAGCAAGCCACTCAATAATGGCATAGGCCAAAGTGGTTCACAATACCAAAGATTACTAAGAATTTTCTAAGTGTGTCTAAGTTGGAGACGGATAAAAAAGTCAATATTGTTTTTGACTCTTTTAGTTGTTTTATAAAGAACATACATACAAGTCTGGTGATGCTCAAAGGGAAACTAGAAGATGGTCTATACAAGATTAAAGTTGCACCTTCCTCAAATATATCTAGGTTTCACAGTTTCATAATTGTTTCCTTTTCTTTCAAACCTATCAAATTATAGTCATTTTCAAATTTTTTAGGTCTTTAAAAAGAAGAGGGATGTCATAGGAGAATAGGCCATCCATCAAAAAGAGTTTTGTTCCAAGTTTTAAGAGATTGTAATTTTAATATTGTTGTTAATAACATCAAATTTTGCAATGTGTGTCAGTTTGGAAAATCACATGCCTTACCTTTTCAAGATTCTCATTCTTAGGGAAAAATATTTTAGATCTTGTGTTACCCTATCTTGTGGGGAACTGTTCCAACTCTTCAACCTTTTATATTCATTTTGTGTATGACTTTAGTCATTTTACTGGGATTTATCCTCTTAATGTTAAATGTGATGTTCAAGCTTTCAATCATTCATTGCTCTTGTTGAAAATTAGTTTGGGACAAATATAAATTTTTTTTATATTCAAACTGTGGAACTGATTACTTGTCTCTCTAAAAAGTAGTTCAAAAATCTAGAATTTCTTTAAATACATATATGTCCATATATCTCAGTTCAAAATGGTAGAGTAGAAAGGAAACATCGACACATTGTAAAAATGGGTTTAACTCTTAAGCTCAAGCTAAAATGATGTTAAAATATTGGTGGGAAGCTTTTGAAATTGTTCTTCATGGTATCTCACCAATGCAGAAACTGTTTAAAAAAAATTCAATATTACTCTGTTTAAAAATCTTTGTTTTCCTTGTCTTAGACCATACCAGAGTCATAAATTCCAATTCCACACTACTAAATATGTGTTTATAGGATACAATGAACTCTTCAAAGATTATAAATGTGTTAGTTCTACTACGATACAATGAACTCTTCAAAGGTTACAATTATCACAACAAATTTTGAAAGTGCTGAATCAAATTAATTAGCACCTAAAACTTACCTCGGTAGGTTGCTAACAAGTGGAGAAATTTGAATGAATGCTCATCCTAAGATAACTAGAGGGAAGAGTGGAATCTTCAAATAAAAGTTTCCATTTATTGGTATTGCAAAGGTTGCTGACAATCTTTATACAATAGAGCCTCACATTGTTGCAACAACTTTAAGTAATGATAATTGGAAAAAGGCCATGCAAAATTAGTACCAAGCTCTCATTCAAAACAAAATATGGCATCTAGGGCCTCCATCCTCAAAGCACTCATTAGTTGGCAACAAATGGCTATCTAAGCTCAAATATGACCGAATGGAAGCACCAAACGCCACAAAGCATGGTTGGTTGCGGGGTTTCATTAAACAGTTGGAGTAGACTTCTTTGAGATGTTCAGTCCAGTTATTAAGCTCACCATGATCAGAATTGTTTGCACCATTGCTATCTCAAAAGGGTGGGAGACTCGACAATTAGATATAAATAATACTTTTCTTAATGGTTTTCTAGCTGAAGATGTATGTATGATGCAACATGAAGGATTCATTGATCTTGAAAGACCAGACCTTGTATGCAAACTCGACAAGGCTATTTATGGACTTAAGTAAGCTCCCTGTGCTTGGTTTGATAGGTTGAAGAACACATTAATTGCTTCGGGTTTCAGTCATTCCAAATGTGATCCATCCCTTTTTGTTTAAATCACATGACAAAATCTCATTTATTCTTGTTTATGTTGATGATATTTTAGTTATAGGAAACGAAAAAGCTCTTATGCAAACTTTCATTCCTTAATTAAATAAGATCTTTGCTCTAAAAGACGTGGGAGATCTTCACCGCTTTCTTGGTAATGAAGTTTATTAAGATGAAACAAGAATATATCTCTCACAATCAAGGTATATCCAACAATTGTTAAAGAAATCTGAGATGAGTCACTCTAAGGCTTGTTCAACACCACTTGACACAAAAAGAAAATTGTCTAAAGAGGAGGGAGAAGTCATGAGAAATTCATCTTCTTATAAACAAATTTTAGGAGCACTTTAGTACCTCACACATTCTTCACCAAATATAACTTATTTTATGAACAAGCTTAGTCATTGTCTTCAACAACCAACCATGATTGATCGGCAAGCCATGAAAAGATTCCTTCACTACTTGAGTGGAATTATTTCAGTTGGGTTACATATCAAATATAATTACAGACTATGCTTGGGTAGGTTCTCTGATGCAGATTTGGCAAGCTGCCCAAATCTTCATCATTTAGTTGTAAGATACTACGTGTACTTTGGTAATACTAGGGTTTCTTGATCTTCTCAAAAGCATCATGTTGTATCCAGATCAATTACTAAATCTGAATACATATCTCTAGCTAATCTTGCAACATAAATGTGTCAGATCACTACTCTTTTGAAAGAACTTTCTTTTCCTTTACCTTTAAGCCCAGTTGTCTAGATAGGCAACTTGAGTGCAACTACTCTTGGTTCGAATCTTATTCATCATGCTCACTCAAAGAATATTGAAATTGATATTCATTTCGTTAGAGACATGGTGTCAAGGAATTTGGGATAACTCGACAACCGTAAGCATTTATGACTAGTGAATGAATTCTACAGTTTTAGGTATTCCACTACATAATAACATTGTTTTTTTAGGTGTTTGATGATGCATCACCTATATCAAAGGAGGGAGGTTATGGTTGAAATAACACATCAATAGGCAAGTTCTCTCTACCAACGTGCAAATTAGGTTTTGGTTTAAGTTTTAGACTACCAATTTGAAGTTACACATCTTATTGTTTATTTTTATTTTCGAACATTTTATTATGTACTGGAAATGAAATATTTGATATATATATATATATATATATATATATATATATATATATATATATATATATATATTTTATATTACAGGTTTTGGTTTCGTGCCAAAATAAAATATTTAAAAAAAGAGCAGTAAATTTAAGTTTGTTATGGTTTAAATAGACTTAAATTTGCTACTTGTTTTTGGAAATCTACTAAGATTTAAGTTTGTAACAATAGACTTAAACTTTAAGTATGTTGGTCAACAATAGACATAAAATTTAAGTTTGTTCTGTTTACATGCGAAGCTTGGATGGTGTGTTTCTTGAAGCTTTGTTGAAGTAACTTGAAGCCAATGCTTTGGAATCATGCCTACAGTGATGAAGTTATGGAGATTTGATGTTGCTCATGTTGAATAAGCCTTGAACACGTGCCCTCCATATGGACCAATCATTAAGAAAACAAGCTTGGAGTTTGTAATTCTCTTTGTAGACCATTTAGCATTTAATAGATGTATAAGGTTTTTAGTGTGTCTTCTAATCTATTAGAATATTTTTCAACAGGTTAAAATGTGTCTTTTAATCAATTCTTAGAGCATTTTGCTTGTGTCTTGAAGCTTGGAGAAGGTGTTTGTGGTGGGCAGGGTTGTGGTACTACTGAGGTTTAATCTTTCTCCAGCTTTGTGTGTGTGCCTGGTGGTTCTCCAGGTCTGCAAGAGGTGTCTTGTTATGTGGGTTTGATTCTTGTGTGATTCAATAGTCTTTTGTGTGTGTGTGTGTTTTCTTATTTTGAAAGTGTAAGGGTGTAAACTTTGTAAATCTTTTGAAATAGTGCAAAGTTAGGCTTGGGTTGCCTTGACAAACTGGATGTAGCTCAGGTTTGAGTGAACCAGTATAAAAATCTTGTGCATCATTCTTTTCTCTAACCCTTCTCTCTTGCATTATCATTTAAAGTTTAAAGAATTGGGATCTAAACCATCTTTTTGACATTCTTGAATGTTTTGGTGTCATCTGCACCAATGAGCATGCTTGTATAACTCATTGGAACATGTCTTGACTGATCTTTTATATCGTTCGTACTTTAAATCACAAATATGCATTTATGTATTTTTCCCAGTATTTTAGTCGACTTTTTTTCTGATTCAATCGATTCATTATATCAATACAACATTTGTTTAGTAAAATCAATCAACTAACTTTGTTTTTGATCGGTTGAAAGTGTATTATCCAGAGGTGTTTTCATCCAAACTTGGTGATCAAATTGATTCAATTTAAAACCATTTTAAGCCTTTAAAAGTCGCCCTATTTTTTAACTAACGAATTCAAACCCCCTTTTTTGGCATTTCAACCATTTCAAAACTTACAATTGGTATATAGAGCTAGGTACTTGAAATTTGCTCAAGTAAAATCCTAAATTTGTTTTTGAACTACTTGAAATACTTGAACAAGCTCCCCTTTGTTGAAGGTTCCTCCATTAATAGACCCCCTATGTTTAGTGACATTAATTACCAATTTTTGAAAATGAGGTTGAAAATATTTATTGAATCAATAGATTAAGGGATATGGGATGCAATCATAAATAGACCATATATACTCCTAAGCATACTGGGGGAAATGTGCAAGTTGATACTCCTAAGAATATCCCCACGTCATCTCTAAACATCGATGAGTTTTTCGTGTTTCACAATGCAAGAGTGCCAATGAGATGTTGGAGGTTCTTGAAGTGACTCATGAAGGAACCAATGACGTGAAGAGAGCAAGAAAGCATGCCTTGATTCAAGAGTATGATTATTCAAGATGCAACAAAGAGAGTCTATAGCAAATGTACAAAGAGATTCACTCACATAGTCAACCATCTCATAGGTTTGGGTAAGGAATTTGATAAAGAGGAGTTAAACATCAAGGTGTTGAAGTTTCTTGACATATCTTGGCAACCAAAGGTCACGACTATCTAAAAGACAAGAGACCTATCCACATTGACTACAACTGCATTGTTTGGCAAGCTAAGAGAGCATGAGATTAAGATGCAAAGGCTAAATGAGCTAGAGTCAAGTGAGAAAAAAGGTAAGAAACATAGTCTTGAAGACTAGCACCAAGAAGAATGATGAACCCGAGGATGAGGTGGCTGAATCAAGTGATAGTGAAAACTTGAATCTCCTTGTCAAAAGGTTTGGTAAGTATCTAAAAAAGAAAGGTAGCAAAGGTAATCTCAAGAGGTATACTTCTAAACGAAATGAGTCAAATTCTTTTAGTTTCACATGTTATAACTGTGGAAAACAATGACCTATCAAGATTGAACGTCCAAATGCTAACAAAGAAAATGAGATGAGTTTTGGTAGAAAAAAGGAGAAGAAACCAAAAGAGAGACATGTATACATAGCATGGGAAGACAATGATGAATCAAAAAGTAGTTTTCACAATATGAGAGTGAAGAAGCCAATATGTGCCTCATGGTTGGTTATGAGTCGTCCTCTTTGAGTCAAGTAAGTTCTCTAGATAAAAATGACTATAATCAATTATTGCATGATTTTAAAGAGTTGCATAATGAAGCAAACAAGATTCTGCATTAAACAATTGATTGAAAGGTTTAAACAACTGATTGGAAAATAGAGTCAGTCAATTGGAAAAAGAAACAACTGATTTAAAAACTGATTTCCAACATTTGGAAATGATTTATAGTAATTCAATCGATTGTTTCGGAAATCAATCGACTGAAAAATCCTGTGAAAATTGCACCGTTTTAAAAAAATCAAATGAAATACTTTTTGAAGACCTGTGTTAAGTTCACGAGAGGGGAAGGAAACTTAGAGGCTATTCTCGGTTCTCAAAATTGTGTGTTTGCCAAATTTGGACTTGGTTACAATCTTACTTTCAAAAATAAAACCAATAAGTTCTCTAGTTTCTTTTCAAAAAGTAAGCCAAATGATATGCCATTCATTTATTGCAACTATTGTATGAAGAAATTTCATGTTATTAAGAACTGCTATGCTAGAAAATATGATGTTCCTAAAGGGGTTATGAAATGGATCCGAAAAGGATCTAGAAAGGTGTAACCATGATGGACCTAACCTATCAAAGGTGTAACCATGATGATATGAAAGATTTGTGGTACCTTGATAGTGGTTGTTCGAGACATATGATAGGTGATAAGACCAAGTTTGCAAAGTTGGAGTTGAAAGACGAAGGGTTTGTAACCTATTGAGACAACAACAAAAGGGGAATCATTAGAAATGGAGTCATAAGCAATGGATCCTCTTCCAACATCAAGAATGTGCTACTAGTAGAAGGACTAAAACATAATTTGATAAGTATAAGTTAACTATGTGACAAAGGCTTTAAAGTCATGTTTGAACCAAATAATTGCCTTATATATGATGCACGTGGTAGCATTGTTTTGATAGGAAAAAGAGTCAACAATATATACCTACTTGATCTGCATCATGCATCATTTAGCATCCATTTTTTGCTTACAAAAGATTATGATACTTGGCTATGGCATAAGAGGCTTTGTCACATACACATGCAGCATTTTAATCGGCTAAATAGAAAATAGTTGGTTGAAGGATTACCAAAACTCAAATTTGAGAAGGATAGAGTGTGTGAAGCATGTCAAAAAGGAAAACAGACCAAAGTCTCTTTTAAACCTAAAAATGTTATTTCAACTGAAAGACCTTTAGAGTTGCTTCACATGGATTTATTTGGTCCATCTCGAACTATGAGTTTGTGAGGTAATCTTGATGCATTAGTCATAATTGATGATTTTTCTAGGTACACATGGACTTCGTTCTTAGCTGCCAAAAATGACACTTTTCATGCCTTTAAAAGCTTGCTAAGATGTTTGAAAATAAAAAGAGTTCTAAGATGGTGTCTATTTGAAGTGACCATGGTGGGGAATTTCAAAATGTAAGATTTGAGCACTTTTGTGAAAAGCATGGAAGTAAGCATAATTTTTCTACACCAAGAACCCCATAACAAAATGGTGTTGTTGAAAGGAAAAACAGGTTACTTGAGGAACTAGCTAGAACTATGTTAAATGAAAACTCACTACCTAAATACTTTTGGGCTGATGCGGTCAACACTGCTTGTTATGTGTTAAATCGAGTGTTGATTAAGCCAATTTTGAAGAAAACACCCTATGAGATTTTCAAAGGGGGGATGCCTATTTTAAGTCACTTAAAAGTATTTGGATGTAAATGTTTCATCTTAAACAATGGCAAAGAAAGTCTTGGAAAATTTGATGCCAAAGCGGATGAAGGTGTGTTTCTGGGCTATGCTATACAAAGTCATGCATATAAAGTTTATAACAAGAGGCTAATGATTGTTGAAGAGTCCATGCATGTTGTAATTGATGAAACTAACCCAAAGGTCCAAGATCAAGTGTCAAAGAATATAGATGAAGAAGATATACTGCAAGAATAGATTTTTGTTGTAGAAAAGTTCACTGCTGTAGGAAATCAATTGACTGAAAAGGAAAAATAGCCAACTGAAAAAGCTGTAGACAACAACTTACCTAAGGATTGGATTCAGCCTAGAATATTATCAAAGGACAACATTATAGGTGATATCAAACAAGGAGTATCCACTAGACGCAGGCTTGTATTTTGTGAACATATTGCTTTGGTATCTCAAATTGAACCTAAAAATGTGAATGATGCTTTGAATGATAGTAATTGGATTGTTGCTTTGCAAGATGAACTCAATCAATTCACAAGAAATGATGTGTGGTTTCTAGTTTCTAAAACTGATGATATGAATATAATTGGAACTAAACGGGTTTTTAGAAACAAAAGGGATGAAGATGGTAATATAGTAAAAAAACAAAGCTAGACTAGTTGCTAAAGGTTATAATCAAGAAGAAGGAATTGATTTTGATGAAACATATGCACCTGTAGCTAGGTTAGAAGTTGTGAGATTACTTTTAGCATATGATTGCATGTGTAACTTTAAATTGCATAAAATGGATGTGAAAAGTGCATTCTTAAATGGTTTCTTAAATGAAGAAGTGTATGTATTACAACCTCCTAGCTTTGAGGATCATCTTTATCCTAACCATGTTTTCAAATTGAAAAAGGCCTTGTATGGTTTGAAACAAGGACCATGACAATGGTATGAAAGGCTAAGTAACTTTCTTTTATTAAAAGGTTATTCCAGAGGTGCAATGGATAAAACACTCTTCATTAGAAAGCATGAGAGTGATGTTATACTTGTTCAAGTGTATGTTGATGATATCATCTTTGGTTCAAATAAGAACATCTTGTGTGAAGAAATTGTTGTAGCAGGGAGAATTTTAGATGTCCATGATGGGTGAGCTTACTTACTTTCTAGGGCTGCAAGTCAAGCAACTCAAGCATAGAGCATTTTTAAGCCAATCAAAATACTATTTTGACTTGTTGAAAAAGTTCAAAATAGAGGATTGCAAGGAAGCTACCACTTTAATTGCTACAAATTGCCTTATGGATGCAGATGAGGCTGGCCAACCAGTGGATTCAACCAAATATAGATGGTTGATAGGGTCTTTGCTATATCTTACAGCAAGTAGGCCAAATAACCAGTTTGGTGTATGCTTATGTGCTAGGTTTTAAACAAATCCAAAGGAGTTGCAACTAAAAGTTGCAAAAAGGATTCTAAAGTACATAAAAGGAACAATCAAAGTTGGTTTATGGTATTCATGTGATTCTAACATAGCTCTTAGTGGTTTTTCAGATTCTAACTATGTAGGGTGCAAATTGGATAGGAAAAGCACAAGTGGCACTTGCCATGTATTTGGCTCAAGTCTAATCTCATGGAATAACAAAAAGCAAGCATGTGTGACACTCTCCACTACTGAACCAGAATATATAGTTGTTGGATATGGTTGTGAATAAGTCATATGGTTAAAGCATCAACTTTTGGACTATGGTGTAAAGCTAAGTAAGGTACCCTTGTATTGTGATAATACTAGTGCCATCAACTTCACCAAGAATCCAATACAACATTTTAAAACAAATCATATAGAGATTAGGCATCATTTCATTCGAGATCATGTTCAAAAGAGAGATTGTGAAATTCAATTTGTTAAAACTGAAAATCAATTGGCTGATTTGTTTACAAAACCATTGGCTGGAGATAGGTTTAACAAGCTAAGAACTGAACTTGGCATATTAGACATAAAGAATATGGTCTGATGTGTTATTGGCATGTTAATCTTATGTATTCATGCATTGATTTCATTAAAATAAGCTAATGTGTGCATAAATTGAAAACTAATTAGCTTATTGATTTTTCATTTAGTTTGTTGATTTCACTTAAATTTGCTTCTGTTTGCAAAACTTTTGGTTTGTCATATCTTTCAGTCTATTGATTTTGCATCATACATCTGTTAGAAACAGCCACACCCACACTCATCATGCCTCATCGTCAACAAAGAGCCACTCAATCTGATGATGAACACTCCACTCCTCCTACCCCAAGGTCTCCAAATCAAGAACATCATGTGAGAATTGAGGCTTGGTTCAAAGACCATGAGGACAACATCCAAGTGTTCCTCATTGATATGACCAAGAAGCAAATTTGCATTCCTAAGGTGCTGAGGTTTTCGTGGCTGAGGGCTGAAAATTTTAAGAGCCTATTTCAACAACTAAAGCATCAAAGGTTGAAAACATATCTTGCACTCACATGGAAAATATATCATGACTTGGTTAAGGTGTTTTTCACCAACTTGGAGTGCAAAAATGATGTGCTGCTATCAACTACCAAGGGTGCTTGCATGGAGATCAACAAGAAAGCTTGGAAAGATGTGGCTAGACTCAAAGCAAGGGGTGTGTAAGTGAGAAAAGGTGAAATTAGGGTTGTCTAAGAATTCAACAAAGTTCAATATTATGGCCAATGCTTGAGGAACCCTACTACTGAGATTAAACACTTTCCTTTTGGTGGACTCAAGGTGGATCAAAGGGTTCTTGCTATGATTGTCACAAAAAGCATAGTTCCACGTGGGAATTGATGTAGAGGATGAGCTAGAAGAGTCAACTGGACTGCTGAACGAAACTTCCAACCAAAATCTGCACAAAATGGGTTTTCTCAAGGTGGGAAATGGGTGGACAACTACTGGTGTTGTAGTTCGTGGTGCACATGATCATGAAGTTGGCCTAAGTTAAGCAAATCAAGAGGAAGATCCTACTGTTGGACTTATGGACATTATTCCCGACAACCCTTTAAAGGACAAAGGCCTAATGTACTCATAATTTGAGAGGATGGTGCTGACTCAACTACATGAACTCAATGTGTCTTAACATGCACATCACAACTATTGTAATGAGAGGTTCAATGCATTGGATGACCAAATCCATGATATTCATGATCTGTTGACTTCATTCCATACCAGAAATGACCCTTAAAATAACTGAGTGTGTTGGCTCTTAGGCTCATGCATTGCATCCATGTGTTTGTGCTATTTCAGTTTGAGTTCTGTTAGTTTTAGTCAGTTGTTTTTAAATTTCAGTCGGTTGAATGTATCAATTTTATGTCTGTTTTATTTTTTTCTGTTTGTTGATGGTTGTATCATGTTCCATATCAATGAAATGTTATCCTCTGTTTGTTTTCTTAATACATTACTTCTATTTGATGAATCCAAATGGGAGAAAAATTGAAATGGATCAAATTGGACAAAATTGGAAGCATTAAAAGTGAAATTAATAAACAAATCTAGAATTGAACCCACATTATAGATAGGGGAGCATGTGCATTTGCGTGTGCCTGTTATCTTGTGTGTATTGCTCTTGGAAAATAATTTTCAGGTTCATAAGTTCAAGCTTGGATGACACTTCATCAACTCAATGGTATCCAACCAATGGAAGCAATTTGCAAAGGAATATATAGGTTGGCTTCATCAAATTAGGGGGAGAATGTTGACATGCGAAGCCTGGATGGTGTGTTTCTTGGAGATTTGATGAAGCTTTGTTGAAGTAACTTGAAGCCGTTGCTTTGGAATCAAGCCTACATTGATGAAGTTATTGACATTTGATGTTGCTCATGTTGAATAATCCTTGAACGCATGCCCTCCATATGGATCAATCATTAGGAAAACAAACTGCAAGTTTGTAATTCTCTTTGTAGACCATTTAGCATTTATTAGATGTATAAGGTACTTAGTGTGTCTCTTAATTTGTTGAAATAGTTTTCAACATGTTAAAAGGTTAGTTGCAGTAGTCTAAAACTGTGACTTATTCAATTAGTTGATTTATTTTTTAATTGACTGATTTTACTCAAGTTAAGTGAAATCAACCGATTGATTTCAAAATCAACCTGTTGAATTTCGTAACAGTTTGACTATAAGAACTATATTTTTCGAAAGAAAGGTAAGAAAACCATTTTTGAACATGAAACTATTCTAGAAACCTGGGAATTCTCTCTCTTTGGTGATCATACAGATTGCAGCTGGTGAAGATTAATCATGAATCAATTCTTGGAGCTTGGAGAAGGTGTTTGTGGTAGGTAGGGTTGTGCTACCACTAAGGTTTGATCTTTCCCAAGCTTTGTGTGTGTGCCTGGTGGTTCTCTAGGTCTGTAAGAGGTGTTGTGCTGTGCTGGTTTGATTCTTATGTGATTCAAGAGTCTTTTGTGTGTGTTTTTGCTTATTTTGAAAGTGTGAGCTTGTAAACTTTGTAAATCTTTTGAAATAGTGCAAAGTCAAGCTCGGGTTGCCTTGGCAAACTAGATGTAGCTAAGGTTTGAGTGAACCAATATAAAAATCTTGTGCAACAATGTTTTCTCTAACCCTTCTCTCTTACACTATCATTTAAAGTTTAAAGAATTGGGATCTAAACCATCTTTTTGACATTCTTGAGTGTTTTGGTGTCATTTGCACCATTGAGCATGTTTGTATAACTCATTGGAACCTATCTTAACTAATCTTTTACATTGCTCGTGCTTTAAATCATAAATATGCATTTATGTATTTTTTTTCCCAGTATTTTAGTTGACTGTTTTTCTGATTCAGTCGATTTATTATATCAGTACAATATCTGTTTAGTAAAATCAATCAACTAACTCTGTTTTTGATCGGTTGAAAGTGTACTGTCTAGAGGTGTTTGCATCCAAACTTGGTGATCAAATTAATTCAATTTAAAACAGTTTTAAGCCTTTAAAAGTCACCCTATTTTTAAGTAGCCAATTCAACCCCCCTTCTTAGCATTTCAACCATTTCAAGACTTACATGTTCGTCAATCTACCAACGAGTGAATTCTCACTCACCCTCTACCAACGAGTCTGCTTAATTTTAAAGTACTTGAATCTGCATAATTATGTCAATCTAGTCCATTGTATACAAACAAATAGTCATTACAAATGTCCAGAGCATACCAAACTCAGTTTTCAACACAATCATAAGTATTAATTGATTTCAATCATCACATATCATTCCAAAGTTTCACTATCATAACATCAAATAGATTTACCACCACAACTTAGTCTAATCATAAAGTACAATCAATCACATAATGCAAAACATCAAATTTATCAAACTCACACATACTAAAAAACAACTAGCTTCCTTTACCTAACATAGTGGCTCCATAGACCCAAACCGCTTTGAGAACACCAAAACACTTCTAACTCCACAGGATGTTCTATCTACACATATAAAAATCATAAGAATGATAAGGACATATCGTTATGATCAATGATAAGCAAAGACTCATATTGATGACTAAAAAGACGCATGGAAGTGGAAGAGGGCGCACATGCAACAAAAACATAAATAGACCAAGAAAAGGGTTGAAACTTAACTTGCGCAAATGGAGAAATTGATTGGTCCAAATTGAAGAGCTTGTCGCGATGATCAATCTTACGTTCTCAAAGAATTCTAGAAAAGTGACTTCTACAGAGATAGTATATTTTAAAATAATAAAGTTGTTTTATAACAATTATATTTTTACTAAAACCTTTTAAACTAGTATCACTTATAAAATACCATTTTCTAAGATTTTACAATATTCATATTAATGTTTACCATTAAAAATTATTGTTTCTAATTATTAATAAATATTTACATATTATATTTAAAAATAATATTTTACATCTTCTCCGTGGTTAAAACAACTTGACATCACCATAATATTCTGTAAATAGAATAATAAAATGTAATAATGTTAATGATTTAAAAAATAAATTAATAATAAAGTGTAAGAATGTGCTAACAATATTAATATTAATGATTAAAAATATAAATTAATAATTAAAGAAATAACTTAAAATAAAATATAACAATAATTTATAATAATAATAATAATAATAATAATAATAATATTAGTAGTAGTAATAATAAAACTAATATTTGAAAAAAGTGTTAAAATGAAATATAATTATTTATAGAATTATAGTTATGATAATATTAATAGTAGTTATATTAATAATTAAGTTAGAGAGCGTAAAATATATGAATTTTCTGTTCAAAGTCAAATATATGAACTTTTTTAATAATTCATGTAATTAAAGGTTGTAAACGTATGAAATTAAAAAGTTTCAAACAATTTCAATTCATAAAGTTAAATCTAAATTATAAATACATGAATTAAAAAAATTGTATATCAAAGACCAAATTACGACATGTAATAATGGTCCAATCTTGTTCTCCAGCAGCATTGTGCAAAAAAAAAGAAGCAAAAACTATAAGTTTGAAATTCAAATTCAGTTCTTTAAAATCCAAATTCCAACCATAGACAATATAGACTACTAATTAAATAATTAAATAATAACCAAGACTAACATGACATATTACACAAACTAAGCAATAAATTCAAAAAGCTTAATGTTGAACAAAAATAGTCAAATGAAATGATTTTTAGAGATGAACTTCGTACCTTTTTGTTGGCTGATGAAGTTTCAAATTTTAAATCTTTAACATAGTACATAAGTCAATCTTGCTAACAGGAATTTGGCAAAAGTGAACCTAGTAAGTAAAAAACCATTACAGAACCCATATATTTGTGATAGGAAAGTGGTAGAAAGGTTTGCATGATTAAAAACCTTAAAGCCAAAAGGAAAAAGAAATTGAAATCTTGTTTGTACACATTTTGTGATGGTGGAAGATAAGAAGCAAGTATGGCAAATCGAGTGGGTTTTCTAGAATTTATCTTGAATTTTTCAATATCATTGCTTTGGAAGCACTCTCTTAGATACATCATTTATATCTAGAACCTGGGGAATTTAAACCAAAGGTGATCTCTCATCTCTTGGCAGAATAAGCCCTTGCATTACTGCTCGAGTCTTTCTGTAAGACCTGAGGAATTTAAATAATTAATTAAATAATTATTTAATATATGCGTGTAGTAGGAGTCTTTAAGGCATTTAATGCGGATTACTATGACATGGAAGAGTACTAGCTCAAGTGATTGAGAGTACTTAGATTGTGTGAAAGGACTTGGGTTCCAATCCTATGTATACCATTTATGTGCTATTTAATTTATTATTATTTTAAATATGTGCTTGATCATGTCGAGTGATAATATAATCATAGAATTATATTAATCATCATGAAACATGAATTGGTTAAATGGTTGTGTTTTGAGTTGGCATTGGCATGGTCATGGGTTCAAACCTTGGTAGAACCATATATAGCTTCCTTTTTGCCAAAATTTCTTGTGACATGAAGGTGAAGGGGCATAGGAACTAGGGATGTCAAAAAAATCCGTACCCGTATCCGCGGATAAAACCCGTAACGGGTAAGAAATGGATATTAAAAATGAATACCCGCTACCCGTGGGTATGGGTATTTTTGATACCCGTATGTTAACGGGGCGGGTACGGGTATCATAGTATCCGTACCCGCTAAACTTTACCCTTATATATTTATATTTATATATATATATATATATATATATATATATATATATATATATATATATATATATATATATATATATA
>Ga0214543_1002928_pt1 | contig 33544 bp, 12 predicted proteins | sample CNSS2metaG_FD_160094 | JGI IMG/M metagenome (GOLD analysis project Ga0214543, IMG submission 160094) | Root nodule microbial communities from cowpea collected in UCLA plant growth center, Los Angeles, California, USA - CNSS2 | ecosystem: Host-associated > Plants > Roots > Nodule | place: USA... | reverse complement strand
ATATATATATATATATATATATATATATATATATATATATATATATATATATATATATATATATATATATAAAGACAATTTTCGCGGTTGTTATATAAAATTAAATTAAATTTAAAATTACATCTTAATGTAAATTTATTTAAGAGATTTTATTTCTTAATATTTTGAAAAATAATTAATATTTTTTTTTCATTTTATAAAATATTTTGTAGAATTTAAGAAAACAAACATATATTAGTGTTTATTAAACATTTTAAATAGATATTGGTTAACACAGTATGTGGATAAGAATTTCAAAATCCATTTTCTAATAATTTTAAAATATTTTGTAACAAAGTTGTGTTTTAATAGATATTTATAAAAATTTATGAAAATAATTTGATTAATTGAAATTATAAATTTTTTTAGTTTATTTCAAGATTAAAATTTGAAATATGTATTATCTCTTCTATTATATTTCTAATAAAAATAAATAATTAAAATCATTAAATGAGTAATTTAATGTGTACACCATATTCATCTTTTTCAGATTTAAATATTTTTATCTTTTTATAGAAATACCAAGCTTTTTGTGTTTTATTTATTAATCTATTTTTATGTCTCTCTAAATTCTTATATATTTGTTAATTTCATGTTACAATCATTTCACTTTATTATTATTAATTTCACTTTATTATTATTAATTTTTGTTCAAGTTTTCAATGATTTTTCTATTTTTTATTATTGGACCACATACCACTCATTACATGATAATATAAGTGAACTTAACACGAATAAGACAAAATCATTGTTAATTTAATAGTAAAGTTTGGATGGTGCCGTTAATTTCAGTCCAAAATGGATCGATCAGGTTGATAGAATATATATATATATATATATATATATATATATATATATATATATATATATATATATATATTTAAAAATTTGATTTTATAACTATATACAATATCGTCATTAATTTTTTTTTTCCTGTGCTCATTAAAAAACATTTTAAGTACATATTCGTATACAAAGTTTCATGTCATATTATCAAATACCAAGAATTAAATAATAATGTTTTTCAAAATATCCAGATAAATTTTAAAATAAAAAAGAAAATCATCTATTTTTAGGTTAAATTCTCTCAGATACTACATCTACAAACTTGTGGTATAATTAATTTATTATTAAGTGGTTGTTTAAATCATCGATCAATTCTATTAATCATTCTATACATAGAACATATTTCTTTTTTAAAAACTGTTATATTCTTTCTTTGCTCTCTTGACTGTGCTATCATATAGTCTTGCAATTCTAACTACTACAAATATATTTAACTAACAGTTATTTTAATTATTTTTTGTTAAACATATTTTATGTGGTTAAAATGGTCCATTTTTATAAAAATTTGGCTTTATATTTATTTACGTGCTGTCTTATTGATATGTCATAGACTTTTCATTCTGTCTCAATTTATCTTTTATAAACTTCTTATTATATAATGAAATATATTGTTAGAACAGGTAATATAACAGAGTTAAACACTTTAAATGGTATGACATGTGTTATTCTGAGACCCAGGAATTTGGCATTTGGCCATCAATTATGGGATCTTGACATGGTTGGAAAATAGCATGAATAAGCCAATTTGGTTTTGATCTCTTGTTTTCTCCACAACACTAATTTCATTTTTCACATAAATTGTTTTTAACTTTTGGGAAAGATAGTACTAATAAATTTGTTTGATGAATTTGTGAATATAACCGATATAAAACGGAGGAAAGATGAGTTTAAGTCTCACATTGGTTAAAAATGAAAAATTAGAACATTATATAAAAAAGACTTATAAACATATAACCTTAAGGTTTTGGGCCGAGAATAATGTCAATACCTTATGTGATTGGACTTAGGTCTCATTAGTGTTGTATATCTCAAATAAAATTTAACATTCAGTTGATCAATAGTTAAAAATAATAATTTTTTAATGTAATTTAAAGGACGAAGGTTTTTAAAAAATAATAATAATTAGCATTGTATCTAATTTGCATGTCAATTTTCAAATAATTTTTTAGAGGCAGATAAATAGATTCAAAAGCAAAAGTTGAAACGTAAGTCAAGTTTCATCATCTTTCTAAAAATAAGTTATTAAATACAACTATTTAAAGACCCTATAGTCATGCTTTACCAAATTGCATTCTCTTCTAACAATACTCCCATCTTATAAACTTTATCTTATCATCTATACACAAACACTCTTCTCTCGTATGATTCCTTTGCTGTGAAGTTTAAACTTTGAACACAAAGATATTTGCAAATAATACAAGGTACTTCGATTTTTTAATTTCAAAGTTTCAACTCTCGTTACTTTTTTATTCTGCTCATCGATAACATATTTTTGACTGAGTTTGCTTATGTATGCCAAAACTAAAGGATATTTGATATTTCCCATCCCATTTATAATCTGAAATGTTAGAAGTGGGGTGCAAATCTCACCTTACAAGTCGGTTTTGTGAGGTTGAATTGGGTATAAAACTCATTTCTAACATGATATTAGAGTCAGATTAGAGTGTATCCTAACGAGTTTTTTTGGACATTCTGTTCTATCCGATATCGGGTCGCTAACGAACCACCCATTTATTTTTAGTCCCACGAACGAGATGTATATACCTCGACGTGAGGGGTTGTGTTGGAAGTCCTACATTGACTAAAAATAAGGTCAATTCATAATATATAATAGTGGAGTGTAAACTTCACCTTACAAAGTCTAGTTTTATGGGATTGAGTTAAGAATAAAACTCACTTCTAACAGGTGTGTTCCAAATTTCTTATTTGTGAGCACAACAATAATGAGACTTGCTCACTATACTCAGGGACTGATCTTGTTCAATTTCTTTGTTGTTTTTCTTTTTCGATGATATAACAACAATGAAATATGCATTTTGTTGCTCAATTACTTGAACCTTTTCCACTTACAGGGTGATCTATTGTGGTAATATGCATGCAAAATTTTGTTCTGACACATAGGTTCATAGGTTGTAATCTGTAAGTAAGCAAAGAAAATGGTGAAGATATGTGGCATTGGAGCTGGGTACGTGGGGGGTCCTACAATGGCTGTGATTGCTCTGAAATGTCCCTCAATTGAAGTGGCTGTGGTTGACATCTCCGAGTCTCGCATATCAGCTTGGAATAGCAACAAACTCCCAATTTATGAGCCTGGCCTTGAAGAAGTGGTGAATCAGTGTAGAGGAAAGAACCTCCTCTTCAGCACCGATGTGGAAAAGCACGTTCATGAGGCAGACATAATCTTTGTTTCAGTGAACACTCCCACAAAAGTCAAAGGACTTGGAGCTGGTAAGGCTGCAGACTTAACCTATTGGGAAAGTGCAGCTAGGATGATTGCTCATGTTTCCAACTCTGATAAGATTGTTATTGAGAAATCCACTGTCCCAGTCAGAACAGCTGAGGCAATTGGGAAAATTCTAACTCACAACACTAAAACCAAGGGCATCAACTACCAAATTCTGTCAAATCCTGAGTTTCTCTCTGAGGGAACAGCTATTCAGGACCTTCTAAACCCCGACCGGGTTCTCATTGGAGGGAACCAAGACCCTCAAGGTTTAGATGCAATCCAAAAGTTGAAGGCCATATACACTCATTGGGTGCCTCAAGACAGAATCATAACAACCAATTTGTGGTCAGCAGAACTCTCCAAGTTAGCTGATAATGCCTTTTTGGCTCAAAGGATTTCATCTATCAATGCAATGTCTGCTTTATGTGAAGCCACTGGGGCTGAAGTCTCACAAGTTTCTCTTGCTCTCAGCAAAAACACCAAAATTGGGCCAAAGTTCCTCAATGCCAGTGTTGGTTTTGGTGGTTCTTGCTTTCAAAAGGACATACTCAACTTGGTGTACATATGTGAGAGCAATGGCCTCACTGAAGTGGCAAATTATTGGAGAGAAGTGATCAAGGTGAATGAGTACCAGAAGAGTAGGTTTGTGCACAGGGTTGTGACCTCAATGTTCAACACGGTTTCTGGTAAGAAGATTGCAATTCTGGGATTTGCCTTCAAGAAGGACACCAGTGACACAAGGAAAACTCCTGCTATTGATGTTTGCAAAGGCCTTTTGGGAGATGATGCTTGCTTGAGCATCTATGATCCACGCGTTACTCAGAATCAGATTGAAAAGGACTTGTCAATTAGTTGCAGTGGTGTGAAACATGTTAATGTTGTTGGAGATGCTTATGAGGCAATTAGAGATGCTCATGGAGTATGCATTCTTACAGAGTGGGATGAGTTCAAGACAATTGACTATGAAAGAGTGTACGAGAACATGGTTAAACCAGCATTCGTGTTTGATGGTAGAAACATGTTGGATGTTGACAAGTTAAGGAAAATTGGATTCATTGTTTACTCAATTGGGAAGCCTTTAGACCAATGTGGCTGATGAACATGAAGATCATGAATTGAGCAAGACAATATTGTCTTTTGTCTCATTTCACTACTAGCTATATTTCATATGATTTCATGCTTCTTTATTTTTTCCTTATATTTAAGATATGAAATGTGTCTTCTCCACTGTTGCAGAATATTGTTGACACTTAACTAAGAACCTGAAGGGACTTTTGTCGCTATTTGATTAACTATGGAAAGGAAAAATGATATATTAACGTTCTTTTAATAACTTCTCTCACTACCTACCTAAGGTTGTAGTGTTATTTTAATTTTTAATTATTTTTGCACAATCCTACGTTCGATGCTTGAATGTGAGAGAGTAAAGAAGGTTGATTTGTGATATAAGTGGATGAGGAGCAAAGAGAAAGGAGTGAAAATCGTGAGAGAAGTGAAGAACAGTTTGTTCTTTTTTCATTCCCAATTTATTTTTTCTCCTTCCTCCAAATTTTTTCTTCCTCCATCTACGAAGTGTCTTTTTCATCCATCTCATAATTAAAACAAGGTGAATGAATTAGATAATGGAAAAAAATAAAGACAAATACACACACTTTTGGGCCAAAATGAAAATATTTGTTTATTGAAATATAAGATTTATTTAAACAATAATTTTATTATCTTTTAACCGGATTGAATGTTTATACTTCTAAGAATTATAATATACAAATACACTAACACTACCATTAAATTATGAACTAACTTTTTTATTTTATAATAATTATACTAATACCGATTAACAATGTTAAAAAGTTTACTTTTATAAATTATAATATCTGTCCATTAAACTAGATTTAAATAAATTTTTAGTCCTCATAAATTTATGAATTTTGTTGATGTTCCTAAATAAGAAAAATATCTTCACAATCATTCCGTAAATAGTAAGTCTTCCTTGTTTGACGTATTAGTGATTTAATATAACATTGTATTGTTATTATTATTTTACTTTTTGTCTGTACTTAATTTTTAGATTTTGTTTTTGGTATTAAATGTAATTTTTTTAGTTCTACTCTCCTATGGCATTTTATTGTGTTTTAACGATTAGTTTTATAAGAAGTAGGGTGACAATTAAGGTCTGGCCCGTCAGATTAGTCCGCGGGGCGGGCCAAGGTAGTGAGTCCGAAGGCTCGCAGTGGCCCGGCCCACATAAGCCTGCAGCCTGTGCGGCCCAGCCTGCAAGCCCGCATAAAAAAAATCTTGCACTTGTGTATAATTGAAAAAGACAAGTAATATGTATTTTTTTAATGTGCTAAAATTTAAACAATACATTATGTATGTCATAGTATGAATATGAATATGATGAAAATGTTGAATTATCAATTTATCATCCAACTCCCCAAAGTTTTTACTTAATTTTGTGAATTTCTTAAAGCTTCCCAATTTTTAAACATTGAAAATTTTATCATAAAAATTAAAAAAATTAAAAAAATTAAAAAAATTAAAATAAAAATTAAAAAGCGAGCCAGCCTGCAGACCCGCGGATCAAGTACGAGACGGGACGAGCCAGTGATTACAACCCGCATAAATTGGACGGGACAAGACGGGACAAGATGGGTCAACCCACGATATACGGGCCTTATGCGGACCAGACCTAAACGGACCGGACCGACCCATATTGTCGTTCCTAAAAAGAAGGACACAAGCACACACAAAAGTATTATATCAAAACGAAAAAGTATTTATTTATCGAAATAGGAAAAAAAAAACTATATCTTTATTATGTTTCAACGAGATTGAATGTTTATATTTTTTTTATAAGAATAACAGTTTGTAAATACACTCACATGGTCACTGAATTACAAACTAAATTTAATAATTTTATAATAGTTGTATTGAGACCGTTAATAATCTTAAAAAGTTTACTTCCATGATGTAAGACCTGCTCTCCTTTTCATTATTTGAGTCTTTTTATGGTTATTGTTCTTGTGTACCATTATTTCTTTCAGAAATTGTTTCTTATTTCTTCTTAATTAGATCGCACTAATGAAAAAAGAAATAAGTAAAAATTAAGTCTAATCAATCAACTTTTTAATTAAATGATAAATATATTTGTATGTTCAAAACTCATATAACAAGCATTTCATGATTTCAAATAAATTAAAAAGCATTACATTTGAATTATTTTCAATTCAAATTCTTTTTCTTAAGATAAGACAGTTACAATTTTATAACTTTAATTTTCTTATTTAAATATATCCTTCTAATTACTGGCACATGAAAATTTACTTTATAGTAAGCAATATTTAATTATTAAAAAAATATATTAGTTGGTAATATTTTTTTATTGACATTAATTAAAATATTTTTTGACCATAGTTTGCCAAATTTATAAATTAATAGTGATAAAATTAGTTTTTTCCCTTATGTCTACCATAGCTATTTCAATCAAGTTTAGTCATGATTACTTTTTAAGGGTTATTATTTTTTTCTATTTTTCAAGTCATTTTTAAAATAACCATCAATTTATTTTAAAATGCGGTTTTACCAGTAACATTTATTTAAGTAACTAATCTTTCATTGTTTTCCAAATTTTTATTCATTAAAACATTGAATTCTTTTGAGTAATAAGAGTTTTACTTTGAAAGTAGTTTAGAATATGAGTTCATGCATCTTTCTTTGTACTTGTACAATATATAGCGGAGTTCATGTTGCACCAGCATAAATCATGTCATATTAATTAATCAGCATCATCACGGCCGGCATATAAATAAGGTTATAATAATGCTATTAATCTAGCATTACAATATAAAATTTAATGTAATATTAATATATTATACATTCTTAAAATAAAGATAAAATGTGTGAGTTAGTTTCATATTTGATAACACATACATCTATTATCTCATATTACCTACTAACTTACATCTATTATCTCATATTACCTACTAACTTGAAAGTTAAAATGAGTACTATATCTTATATTGAACAACAACAAAAAATCAAAGAAAAGAAAAAAACAAAAGACATCTCCAACAAATACATATAAGGTATTTGACTTAACTTCTAATCTAAAATTTTAAAATAATGGTACTCTGAATATTTATTCTTATATAATGTTTAACTTTGTCTATTTTATCTGTCATGAAACTTTCGACTCCCACCCTCTTAGATTATTTTCAACACTCTTTAATTTCTTCTACATCTTTAAGTGGTTTTGAACAATCTTAGTGGTTGTTTTGGAGCATTGATACTGCTAAATAATTACTGTGATGCTTGAAGTGTGAGGCAAGGTTATTGTTTGGAGGGGTAATTATGGTGCAGAAGAAGCAAGACAAGTGGGATCCAATAATCACTTTTTTTCCTGCGCAGAATCTGATTTTCCTCACCATGCTACTCTGCTAGGCATATATACCTATAACGTCATGTGTGAACACAAGCCCCCAAAAGGAACCCAACAAAACAAAAGTTAAGAATGGATTGTCGTTTGAAAATCAGAGACTATGCTTCTCAACTCAGTAACCGATTCCACTTTTTAGCTCAACTTTCTTTTTGCACTCCCCGGATAATCTGCCTTCAAAATTTTACAATATTTTATAAATTTAAATGTATTTGAAAATCCAAAATAAACTTTAATAAAAGGTAACAGATTTGGGAATTCTTTTTATTTTCACTAATAAGTTAGAGACGCTTCCGGTTTAAATGGTTTGGAGATAACATTAACTAATAGAAAAATCTACTATAAAGTATAGGTAAAAACCGAAGATATTAATTGAGTAATATGGTATAATTACTTTGATACCCTATTTTTTTTTTTTTAAGTTTAATTTGGTACCCAAACTTTTAGTTTGTTCAATTTAGTACCTAAATTTTCTATAGATATTCAATCTGGTCCTATCCGTTAAATTGGAGTTAACACCGTGTACAAGACACGTGTCAAGCCATGAAATTTTGATTTTTTTTTTAAATTTTTTTTAAAAAAATATTTTTTTTAAAAAAAATAATTTTTTTCAAAAAAATTTAAAACTGCCACATGTTTAGTACTCCAAATTTAAATTTTTGGTTCAATTTAGTACCCCAATTTTTTAACATGATTCAATTTCGTCCTTTCTAATTTGAGATCAAATTAGTAACTAAGTTTAATTATAACTTATATATACATGTTAAAATAATTGTTTTGAATTTATACATCAAATCACTACACCTAAAGATTCAAATTATTTTATTTTTTACAAGTGTAAAAAATTTCATATGTAAAAAATTCCATGTTCAAAAAATTACAAAGGTTAAAATGTAAAAAATAAAATAATTTAAGTATTTAGGTGAAATGATTTGATGTATATATTAGAAAAAATTATTATAACATGTATATATAGGTTGTAATTAAGCTTATTTACTAATTTGGTCTTAAATTGGAGAGGACGAAATAGGATCATTTTAAAAAATTGGGTACTAAATTGAACCAAAAATTTAAGTTGAAGTACTATATTGAAAACAACTATTACCACTGCCACGTGTCATGATTGTAAACTGCAACGTGGCACGATGATAAACTGACACGTGGCAGTTTTTAAATTTTTTGAAAAAAAATAAATGTTTTTGAAAAAAAAAATATTTTTTTTAAAAAAATTAATTTTTATTAAAAAAAAAATAAAATTTCATGGCTTGACACGTGTCCGACGTGTCCTGTACGGACAGGGTGTTAATTCCGAAGAGGACCAAATTGAATCTCTTTAGAAAATTGGGTACTAAATTGAACAAATCAAAAGTTTGGGTACCAAATTGAACTTAACGAAAAAGTTGAGTAACAAATCAGTAATTATACCAAACTTTATTTTTTTAATTTTATTTTTATCATAGATAGGACAAACGTAAATAGAAAACTCATACATTTAAAAACACATATTTATACTTTCCCCCTTTCGTCGATATATTTATAAAAAAATCGAAGTCATGTACCATAATCTTGATTCCCTTGTAGTTTACTCCTTCCATGAGATGAACCACTTATAATATCATTTCATTTAAAATTTTCAAATGTTTTTGATGGAGAACACTTTAATTGACATTGACTAAAAACATCTTGATAAATACTAACTAAAATAATTACAGAAAAAAAAGCATATATAATAATGTCAACTAAAATATTTTTACTTAAATCAACTAAAAATGATTTTATTGGTCTCGATAGAAAATCATAGTCAGTATCGGTCAAAAGATTATTTTACTAATGTTAACTAAAAAAGTTGTGTTTGATATGAGCCGAAAAACATTTTTGATAATAAAAAAAAATTCCAATTAATGTTTGTTGAGAAATAACATTACTTTATATATATATATATATATATATATATATATATATATATATATATATATATATATATATATAAAGAACTTTAGTGATAACAAAAAATAATCACAAATAATTTTAATTAGAAATAAACTTCATAATTAATAAAAAAAATAATGTGAAGCCAACATCTTGATCTCAACTTAGTTGATGTCTTAACCGGATTCAAGCCAATAATGTCTTGAGTGTGTTCAAATTGAAAATACTTTAGTTTTGAATTCGGTTAAAGTTACTTTAATTGAGTTCAGATAGGAAAAATATTTTGTTTCAAAAAAAAAATGAGGAAAAGTAAAATATTTTGGAGTAGTTATAATTGTTGGCTCTTTCAAAAAAGAATCACCAATAAAACCTATACATAAAAGGATTGACATCACTCTTAATCAAAAAATTTGAAGTTGTAATAAACTTATAAATCATCATCCTTATATGATTCTCAACTTAATATAAGACTTAGACTCACACTTAAATTTTTAAAAATAACTTTTATGATAATCCTTAAGCCTAAAATCAATTCTCTTATCAATGGGTTATCTCATCAGATAAACCACAAAAATTTGCATCATTATAGTGGACTTTAGAATAAAAAAAATCACACATTTCACTATGAGAATATTTATTATACACTTTGAATATTTTAAATTATTAAAATTTAATGTTTTTATTGATATCTAAATCATCCCTACTGTTTAGAAGTGCGAAAATAGAAACATAAGTTGTCATCACTTTTATTGGATTTTTTTTTGTCATGTTTTAAGTGTTATGATTGCAGAATAACATGGCTTTCAAGAATTGTATATCTTTTCATCGTTTTCTCTTTTAAAACCAAAACATAAAATTACATTTTTCATGAGTTACACTAAGTACTAATGAATTATAAACAAGTTCATGTAAAAAATTAAAAGATAAAATTCAATTTAAAATATTAAAAAATAAATTTATAATTTTTTCTTATATGTTATTTATTTTGCTTATTTTAACATGAGTCTTCGAAACTTTAAAGTCACATGATGTTACATACCTATTTTTTTATTGGAAAATGATATTTTAACTCATTTTTTTTGACCCACTTTTAACCCATTGCTTTAATCACCATTAGATCATCTTTTTTTATTCTTTTTAGTGATGTGATGTATGATCTAATGGTGATTGAAGTGGTGGGTTAAAAGTGGGTCAAAAAAAATGGGTTAAAGTATCATTGTCCTTTTTCATTATCGAAAAGAGTTTCAAGACTCTTATTTGGATTTCTTAACTTGGACCCTCTATTTTCACCGTTTTTTTTCTCTTTAATTACGGGTTAAGTTCATTTGTTTTGTCTCGCTATTTTTGTGGAAACAAGGCTATTGAGTACTTGTATTTCCTTATCTTCATTTTTGTCTTACGTTCAATGCATTCTGCTGGTATGTTTCTTTGTTTCTTTTGCTTTGGCCAAGGATTTGCACAAAATTTACATGTAATATATATTCTATCAAAGTTATTAAATTTATGTTTAATAAAAAATTAATTATATATTAGTATAAAATATAATTTTAATTTTAAGAGTTAAATATATTTTTAGTTCTATATTTTCTCACGAAATTAAATTTTATTTTTATTTCAAATTGTAAAACAATTTGATTTAATATTTTAAAAATAAATAAATATAATTCTTTTAATAATATTAAAGTTTAAAAGAATGACGAATTCCAATTTCAAGTAATGTCTAAAAAGTATAAATATATTTAATTATAATTTTAATTAGATAATTAGAGTTGTCAAAACGGGTAATTTGATCCGATCCGACTCGATCCGTCATGGGTTGATCACTTAGTGAGCCAAGTCAATCCGATTCACTTATTAGCGAGTCAAAAAAATTTGAATCTGACCCGATCGCACCACGGGTTGGTGGATTAAACGGGTTGACTCACATGTTCACTTAATTAAAAGAAATACAATTTTTTTCAGTCAAAATTAAATTATAATTCTAACTAAAAATAAACTTTAATAAAATCCAAATACAAACAAAAATCACAAAAATACAAATTATCTATGTGTAGGCTAAAAAAAACCCTAACATGATCCAAATGCAAAGTCTAACTCAGTAAAAAAAAATACTTGTGTGATACTTTTATTTGCGGGTTGATAAGTCAATCCGGCTCACCACGGGTTCTAGTTGAGCCGGGTCAAAAATCAACCATATTAAAATTTGTACAAAAATTTAAACAGAACCCATGATGAGCCAAGTTGACTCGCAGATTCTAATCCATTGACAATTCTATAAATAATGTTCCTAATAAATATAGAATATATCAAACTTTTGTACTTTGTTTAAGTAATTAAAATTGTTTGATTATTACATTATTAAGATTAAAAATGGTGCAACAATTGGATAACAAACTCAAATTATTTAACCATGATTTTAATTAAATAATATTTTTAATAAACACGGAATATTTTGTATTTTGTTTAAGTAATTAAAATTGTTGGATTATTACATGATTAAGATTAAAAATGGTGGAACTGTTGGATACCAAAAACTCAAACTTTGCCTTCACACTCTTCGAGCGCAGAGATAAACAGAAAACATGCTTTAAAACGCAGTAAGTTGATGACAACTTTTTCTGGAGAAGAAGAATGCATGTGATGTAACGTGTTTTGCGGTCTATGAAATATCCCAATTGTTAATTTTCACTACTGCTCATTTATTTGTAAAATGTTTAAAATTTATGTTGAACATGTTCCACAGCAGTAATGTATATAACAATTAAAAAACATGGTGATGTTTTCAAATAAATGTGATATATTCACTAATTCTCCCAATTTCCGAGTTTTTTTTTTTTATATGGAGACGTGACAAAACAATAAAATAAAACTTTCAATGAAATAAAATTTCTCTCCACTAAAGAATATCAATAAGGTAAATGGTAAATGGTCAATAAGTAATTAAATAGACATTATTAACATAAAATTAAAGTTAGAGTGAAAGTTTAAGGTAAATTGTACTAAACCCCTAAAGTATGACGAATGAATTGAATGTTAAAATTAGAAAGACGACATTTTAGTTACAAGGAAATAATATGCTAATTAAGTTGTTATTAAGATAGGGAAAAGGTACAGAAAAAAAAATGTTAAACAAATATAATACCAATTAGTTATGATTAAAACAATATATTTAAGTTAAAAAACTTGGTTTGATGTTTTTTTTTATATTGTTTATTTTATTGATTTTTATTTCAAGTGAGACTCATATAAAAATTTATCATTAAATACCATTATTGCTATTAATAAAAAAAAAATATTACACATATCAACAAAAATATTACAGTTTTCCAAATAAAACATAATTTCACTAACATTAATCAACCGAAAAATAGTTGCGACCGACATAAACATATAAATAACCCAACATCATTAATAAAAAAAATTATATAAATATTAATTAAAAGCCATAATTTAGATTAATTGAAAAATAGTTTAATTGACATTAATATAAAAACTTTGGTTGATATCCTAATTAATATTAATGGAGAAATGATTCTGAACTATAATCTACGTTAATAAAAAAAAGAAAGTAACACTAAGTTTATTAAGAAATAATATTGACAAATAATAACAAAATATTAACTTTAACACTATATTTTTATTTTCTTTTTTTTACACATTCATTATTCACAAGATTAGAAATCGAGAAATAGGAGGTAATTTCATGTTTTTTTAGAAGTGAAGGAGGGATAACAAGAGATGATTAACATGATTTCTTCTCTATATCATCCCTTCATATATGTCAGGATTTCGTCATATTTATATTTTCACTAAATTATCCTTCTCAGATTTTTTTTTTCATGTATTAACACACTAAATGATTAAAATGCTTTTGTAATGACTTCACTCATATTCATTTATGCTTATTATGAAAAGAAAATTAGAGCTGTCAAAATGGGTTGGAACCTGCGAGCCAATCTGGCTCACCACAATTTCGGGTTGGGTTAAAATTTTTTTACAAATTTTAATACGGGTTGATTTTTGACCCGGCTCATCTAGAACCTGGCTCACCCGGATTCAACCCGTGGTGAGCCGGATTAGCTCACCAACCTGCAGATAAAAGGGTCACACGAGTATTTTTTATTTTTTTATTAAGTTGAGCTTTGCATTTAGGTCATGTTAGGTTGTTTTTTTATCCAACACATAAATAATTTATATTTTTTTATTATTTTGGTTTGTATTTGGAATGTATTAAAGTTTATTTAGATTTTAATTAGAATTACAATTTAGTTTTGAGTGAAAAAAATAAAAAAAATGTATTTTTTTTTAATTAAGTAAACTTGTGAGCCAACCCGTTTAACCCGCCAACCCGTGTTGGGTCGAGCCGGGTTCGAATTTTTTTGGTTTGCTAAAAAATAGCTGGATTGGGTTAGCTCACTAAATCATCAACCTGTGGTGAGTCGAGCCGGGTCGGACCAGATTACCCGTTTTGACAACTCTAAAGAAAATTAATAACACAAATAATGATTAACAATCTTTATTATTATGGTTATGATAAAAATTTATTACTTCTAAAGTTTATATTAAAAAAAATCTCAATGTGAATAAATTATATTTCACACAAATATTCAATATGTAAATGTTAAATTTATTTTCATAAAAAATATATTGTATTATTAATTTTTTTTATAAATAAATTTTTCTATAATTTCAATCATTAATTAAAATCTATAAAAATAATTATAAATCATTTATATATCATTTTATATTATTTTTATCATCAGAGACAATTTAATAATCTAACTTTTTTATCTATTAAAACTTTTTCTATATGTTAGTCAACTCAATCACAAAATTTTACAACCTTTAATTCCTAATCCATTCTAAAATCACTTATAAATCATTTAGAAAAAAACAACATCAACTTCATCTCTTCTCCTCCCTCTCCATCTCCTCAAATCAATCTATTTAAAAGAAAACAGCTTAAGGAAACTAATAAGGTTTTGAATGAAGTTGATCCAATGATAGAGAAAAAATACGAAAAGTAAGAGATGAATAAGAGATAAAATGGCTTACAAATTTTCAATTTTTTTTAACTGAACCTTGAAATTCTCTTATACTAATAAAATTAGTTTCCTAAATTTCTAACATTTTATTTCTTTTAAATTTTTTTGATTTAAACATATTTTCTCATAAATTGAATAAAGAAAACGTTAATTAGAAAAGACGTTAAGGCTTCTGGGAAAGTAAACTGATGAAAGAAGGAAGATTAAAAGGGAAAGTTAAATCAATAATTAAATGGAGTATAGCCACATAATGAAGATACAAGAGAAAAAAAAAGGGAAAAGGATGAGTTAAGAAAAGAAGTGAAGGATTTAATTAAAATTTGATACTTACGATAAGTTGACGAGGAGGAGGAAATGAGTTTAGTCATTAAATAATTAACATATAGCTATTATATTTCGAATCTAGATTTTTTATCGATTTTTGTAATGCTGTTCTCTCCTTAACATTAAATATATATTGTGTTAATATTTTTTAATATATTTTAAAATGTTAAAATTAATAATAATCAAAATATTACGGAAACATAATACAAAAACAGCACAACAAAAACCCATCACCAAATTCTTATATTTCACATGCAAATTTCAATCTGTTACAGAGTGTGTGTAACAAAGTCAGAGTGCGATTCATCTTCCTCGTGTAGAATTTTAAATTTCAACATTTTTTTTAAGGTAAGAATTCCTAGTGGAACAGTTTTCCCTTAATAGGTTAATATTTTCGTATGTTGTCTAGTTCTAGTTAACCTGGCGCAGGACATTTTTGGTTTGTTTGCACTTTGAACTTAGTAGTTAAACCAATTGCACCAAAATACAAAGGTAGAAACGTGATCATGGTGGTTTTCTACACCAAACCTCACTTTTTTTCATATAAAGCACAGGTATGGTGGTCCCACATTATCACAAAACTTATTTTATTACTCAGACAAAACTCCCTTTTCTTACATGTAAATTTAATAATTCTTTTTGAGTATCCCCAAAGCATTTCTGGTGATGACTTCCTCTCTATAACACATGCACCATTATTGCTTGAATGAAGCAACACATGCACCTTTTAGCTACACCTTCTATTTAGGAAAAGGGTGCAAAACAAAAAATGTAGAAAATTCAAGGCTCTTATAAGTCTATTCATCAGCCATTATCGATTTTATTTAACTGAACTTTTCTGAAAAGAAAATACAAAGCCTACCCTGCTTACAGCAAATCAGTATCTGCTACTATCTAATCACCCACCAAAGGAAAAGAAAGTTCTACTTTGTGATCATTTTTGTAACATCAATCACTAATGTTTCAGCCGCATCTAAACGGACCAATAAAAAATTGAAACCTTAACAAAGTGGCTAAGACATCTATTACATCTTCAACTAACCTCTGTCTATTTTTTTTTTTACACTTCCCCTTCTGATAATTACACGAAGAGGGTGTCTGCAAAAAGCAGCTTCAAACCCCTACTAGATCTTAATAATGGAAACAAAAAAAAAAAAAATTAATGGCAAAGAAAGCTTTGAAATCAAGTGCTTGTTAGCAATTATGTGCATTGAATTCACCTACATATGTAGGCCATTCAGAATCATTTGAGCTTTCATTTTGTACATTATCAAACTTCATCAAGAGCAGTATGCGACATGAATGAAGGTAATTTCTCCAAAAGCAACTTTAGGGTGGTTAGGAATTAAGACTAACAACAACTAGATCTACAATTAAAAAGAAAAAAGGTAGAGCTTGTGGAAGAGCTAAGCAAAACTAAACACTAAAGCACGTGTATGCCTCTCCTCAATCAACTGCCACCGACACTGTTTCCAGAACTTGATCACGGATATAGCTACCCTTTTGAATGGTCAATCTAGCACAACCCTTAAGAAAAGCATCTCACACCTCATATGCTATATTCTCTAGAGTGGAACACAAGTAGTGTGACTACTAGTCACTAACCAGTGAGTCTTCAATCTTTTTTCCAATTCTGTTTCTGCTAGTTCTCTTAGTTTCAAGACCATAAGTATCCTCCTTTATCAGAAACAATTGTGTCCGAGTAAGACAAGACTAACACAAGTCCGATGAAACACTCTTTCAAGACATTTCCTCTATTTGATAAGACTAAACATTAACGATAGTGAATAGAAAAATAAATCTATCAAACAATAAATTTCATTAAAATAAATTGTAAGTCTGATATTAAGATAAAAGGTAGATTTTTAAATTTAACTTAATCTTGTTAGAAATTCAAGTGTGAGTTTAAGTCCTATTTTGTCTAGAAATAAAAAAGTAGAGTATTATATAAAGATAAATATTCATTACTTTAAACTTTTAGGTTGAGAGTGATGTCAATGGATGAACTCAGATCTCATTAGTGTTGTATCCCTTTAGTGAAATTCTCTCTGTAAACATAATAAACCTAACAAAATCGGATTGTAAGATAAAGTATGCGTGGAAGTAGCAGTTGTTAAAAGCTGAACATGTCTAGTGTCCACATGTTTGGTGGTTATATTTGTTAATTCTGTTATGACTTTTGCATAGCCAAAAATCTTCCCCCAGAAGTGAAGCTTGTTTGGGGGAGCAAAGAGAGATTGACAGATCCCAGATGCTTTAATGCGGGCCAAAAGAGACAAGTCTGCTCTGTGAATTCCCTGCGTTGTACTCTATTATATATATATATACCACTTAGTACAGAGAAGTTCAACCACTTCGAAGCAAACTATATGCTCAGCTGTATTCTCGTTAAATATTTATTTTGGTCCATCTATTTTTCTTCTGTGGACCCAAAAGTTTTGCATCTGCCTCTGTGTTTGTTAGATTTTTATGCTTCAAATTTCATCTAGTACACCAGCTCATGTACCTCAGTATTTAGTACCGTTCAATGCAGCGTTACTTTTAACGACTCGTGCTCTCCAAATTTAAGTTTCCACGTGCGCCACCATCATGATGTGAATCCATCATCCATCTACTTCCATTTTTTTAAAGAAAAAAAGTGATGACATGACAATGGAAGTTCCTATCTGTTGGCCTTTTCTCATCAAATTGCTCCGTTTTCTCAGAAGTCTGCACACAATTTCTTCTTCCAGATTTGTATATACAAAAAAGGGCATACACATAAATATATAGCATATTTGATAAGAGGCTAAAAAATGTGGGGAGTGTACATCGAAGTTAAGGTGTGGTAGCTGGTGCCATGCATTATGTGCATGCACATGTTACCTAAATAGAAAATTAACAGGGAGGGATAGAAAGTCCAATCATGTATAGTATATTTATTATTTGAAGCATCATATTCTAATGCTACCCTTTTGCATATGAAGCTTCTTCTTCTTCTTCTTCTGCTTGTGTGTGTGTGGATCATCCATTAGAACAACAAAAGTATGGACAAAAACAGCGAACGAGAATACTAAGTTGCCGGCAAAAGGAGGCACAAAATGAAGCAATTACAGTGAAGTTGTTTGAGTATGTTAATGAAGGTGGCCGGCTTGAAGAATGAAAAAATGCCGGCACTTACTTGGGTCTTGACCCTTTTAAAGGTAATGTGTGAGCATATAATAGTGAGAAAATGAAGAGGAACTAAGATCCAATGCACCCTTTGTCTTAAAATAAGAAGGCACTCACAAGTCACGATGCTAGACAGCTTGTACTACTTCTTTATTCAGAATCTCTCAATGAATTAACCATGCCTAATCTTATTCAGATACCCTTTTCTAATTATAATTCAACTCTTGCTAATCACATCTACATCTACTTTTCATATATAATATTTTAATGGAAAATATTTTATCTCCCTTCTCTCTGTTGGAATGATTAGGTTAGGTCAGATACGGTGCGCATGAAATTTAGTAGACATGTTTGTAATTTTGGGTTTTGAAAATAAAAAAATTTGTTTGACACCGTGTGAGTGTGACGACCATTTGATAATTTATATAAAGATAAAATAATTTTAACAAAAATTAATTTTTATATTTTAAAAAAAAGGAGAAAGTAAATAATTATGAAGGATAATGTCAAATGGTAGTAAAAAAAGAATAGTGTCAAAATATTAACATCCTTTAAAAATATATAAGATATGTTGTTTTTTATTTTATTTATATATTTTTTCAATAGAATAATATGTGAGAATATAAAATATTTAAAATATTTTGTATGTGAAAACATATTTTAAAAAATTGAAATATTCTTACAAATTAATTTAAATAAAACAAATATTAAGCAAATATTCTCCCTCACACACTTCTAGAATGGAGGTTGAGTTTCTATGGATGTCTATTTTTATCTAAAAGGAAGTATGGTATCAAGATTTTTTAACAATAAGATATTCTTCTTTGTTACTCTGAAATCTAACACCATATCCTTTCGGTAAAAAAAAAAGCATTGGATTACATTCATTTGTGTTAGTTATGAGACAATTTTTTAAAAGTTATGCATTTTTCCTGTCATGAAAGTGCTTAAAATATAGAATTCAAGGATTATGTGTAAAAATGTACTACACTCTTAAACAGTAAAATCATTCTTATTAACTTACCAATAGTAATGAAATTTTGTATAAGCTATAAAAAAGCATATATCCTAAATGACTTCCTTTTAAAAATTGAGAATATTTAAACTTTAATGTGATATATGTAGGATACAAAATTTAAAAATAAGTTACTTTTAATAAAGCTAGCAAAAAAATTTTTTTTTTTTATTGTTATACAGAACAGTCCTGTTTGAATCCACACGACAAAAAATACCAAATTTTTTAATTTTTCTTTGGTTTCTTAAATTTTTTATATTTTCTCAATTTGAATACTTCAACGTATTTTATTTAAATAATTCTTACATTTTTATTTTATTTTTAAAATGATTTTATTTATCGTGAAGTCTTAGTTTGACATAGAAAATTTAAATATCATATGTCTTATTTGTAAGCGTTCATCACTTAAAATAAAAGCAAATTATTAAAATGAATAAATAGTACAGTTAAATATAAATGTATATTTTGAAATTTAAAATATTTTCCTTATATTTAATTCTTACATATTTATTTTATTTTTAAATTGATTTTATTTATTGTGAAGTCTTAGTTTGACATAGAAAATCTAAATATCATATGTTTTATTTGTAAACGCTCATCACTTAAAATAAAATCATATTATTTAAATGAATAAATAGTACAGTTAAATATAAATGTATATTTTGAAATTTAAAATATTGTCCTTATATTTAATTTATATATTTTTCTTTTAATAAACATATTTTTCTTAAAATTAATATTTTAAAATGAAAATACTTTTATATTAAAAACTTGAAATTTTAAATGCATAAATTAATGTTTTTATGTTTTTTTATCTCTAAGATAAATATATATTGACATGACTAACGAATTTTTTTTTCTTTTTTTCCAAACAAATTTTAACTTAAAAGGAATTTTAAAATTAAATTAAATACAAATTATCAAATCATAAAAACTTCGTTTTTAAAACTTTATTTTCACTTTAACTTATAAAAGTACCTTTTAAGTGAGAAAATGAAGTTAGACCAACATGGTCTAAGATTTTATTTCCTCTTATACGTGTAACTATGATTTTATTTCCAACGATTATTATATATGATAAATTTGTTGATTTTATACTTTTTTTTATTGGAAATGTCTGTAGAAAGCATTATGAAAATGCTTATTCTTCACCTGTACTGAGAACTTCATTCTTAACTTTTTGTTATTTTAAATTTATAAGAATCGAACATAAAAAAATTCATTAAAGAATTCAGAACTGTTTATACACACTATTCTTTTAGATTAACTCTTTAATTTCAAAAGTCTCAGCGTATATAACATATAATTTTATGCGATGTTTTAATGACAGTAAATGTATCTGACCTGGCTTTCATCGTTTTCACCTGCATTATGGATTCTCTGTTGTACTATGCATATGACACGTATGAATATAAAAAAAAAAAAAATCTATACATTCAAATGCTTTGAAGTTTTAGGTTAGAAGTAATTCGATCTCTGGATTGGACTTATGTGATATTTATATATATAATTTTTTTCTAGTAATTTTTATCTGAAAAAAAGTTATTAATCTTATTAGAGTCGATTATTCGTCATGCTAACCGTTTAGACGTTGTAACTAAGATCAGTTTAATTATATATTTTTATTAAATTAATTATAATATATTTATATCAGAATAAGGTTTTTTTTAATGTTTTATCAATGAATAATTTCAAAACAAAATATGCAGGTTGATAAAGTTAAAAGTTAGAAATTCAATTTAAGCATCTATTAAAAAGAAAAGAATTTGGATGTAAAAATTCGTGTCCATTTTCTCATTTTCTTGATAATTAGAATTAAATTTTATTGTTTTAAATCATTTTTAATAGTACAAAGAAAATATTTTTTTTCTAAATACATATATAATTTATAGAATTACGTTAATAATTATATTAATTATATTGATTACTTCAATACAAAAAAAATCAAAATTAAAAATAATTAAAATTTATTGGAAATAAAAAATATTTTAAAAAAATAAAATATCAACTTTATTATCTATTAAAAAAATATTCAATTAAATTAATTATAAATAATTTTTCAAAAAAAAACATAAAAACTGAATTTTAAACAAAATTATACATTATAAAAAAATTAATTTAAAAATAAATAAAAATATCTCATTCTTAAATTTATTTTAAAAACGTCTCTGAAACCCTTCAACTTATGCCACCCCAACTGATAACAACAACAAAATACAACACCATCACAACTATAATAATAATTAATTTATATAAGTCAAAGTTAAATTATATATATATATATATATATATATATATATATATATATATATATATATATATATATATATATATATATGAATGTCAACATACAGATAGGGTATGGATATTAGCTCTACCATACCCTATCTGTTAGGGATGACAAAGAAGGTCAGTCCGGCCTGTTTTCATTCGTAAAGTGCGGGTTAGGTTGGACCGTCCCACAATTTACTTTCGGGTTTATTTTTCTGTCCCGCATTTGTGATGAGTGAATTTTTTTTTTGTGTTGAGCAAAATACTTTTTTTTTTTAATAATAATTGATATTCATTTTCTATCGAAATAATTCCAATTAGTTTATAGAATCAAAGACAATAAAAATAACAACGAAGATTATAGCTAAAATACAATAGTAACATGTCACCTTACAAAACATCTACTTAAAAATGCATAAAAAGATATTTCATATTAAAAAACTAAAATCATTATCTTATATACAATGATTATACATAAACATAAACATAATAATAATAATAATAATAATAATAATAATAATAATAATAAAAGGAACTTAAAGAAATAATATGATGAATGATGTGAGAACTAAAAAAATAGAATATATAATTTTGTAAGCGGGCTAGCGGGCCAGTCCGCCCCGTCCCACCTTTAGCATGCGCGGGCTGCGGGTCTATGCAGAGTGGGTCATTACGGGCCAGCGGGTTCAACATCCTAACCCACCCCGCGTTTTTTTGTGCGGGTCAGCCCGCCTGACCCGTCCCGAATTGTCATTCCTACTATTTGTTAGATAAATATCTACCCCGTATTTGTATCGATATTTGTCAGTTTTCCGTTATCTGGGTACCCACCTAATTTTTTAATATCCATGGATATTCACGAGTACTTGTAGGTATGTACATAAAAATAAAAATAAATATTTAACAACATATTTTAATCGTAAATTCAAATAAAATACAATACAAAACATTCATAAATTTTAAATAATGTCCAAATAATTCATTTAAATAGTGTTGAATGAAAGTACAAAGAAATAATTTTTTTTTAAAACTAATTGATAAAAAAATAACTCATTCAAAATCAATATCTTAATATTTTAATCATTTTTTTTAATTTAAAGTAGAGTATAGTGGATACGGGTATCCACGGATACGAATACTATGATACTCATACTCATCTTGTTAATACGCGGGTATTAAAAATACCCGTACCCACGAGTATTCATTCACAATGTTCATTTCATACTCGTTGCAAGTTTTATCCGTAGATACTTGCAAATACGAATTTTTTTGACATCCATATATATATATATATATATATATATATATATATATATATATAAAAAAATTCATAACTTTAGTATTTTAAAATTTTAATTTAAAAAAAAATCTCAATAATTTACGTGAGTTAGACAGATATATATTTGTAATTTCTAATGAAAAAAAACATCACAACTGAAGTAAAGAATCTCATATTACATTTTGTAAATTTCAATGCTAACAGCAATTAGCAATTTATTACTCTCCACATAATAGAAAAAACGCATCACTGGTTTTCAGGGGGTGTGGGTGGGGACACACCAAAAATTTTATCCATTGAAAATACTCGAAATGACAACGACCCAAAATTATATGATTTTAATCATTTATGTGTAACGTCAATATTGGAAATCGATCCTTCACCAAATTATCATTTTTCTCATACTTTTATTTAAGAGTTTGTACGTGTGATATGAAAGAAAATTCAAAAACAGGAAACACCCAGACCCAACATGTTTGCCTTCAACTTAATTACAAGGCTGAATTAGCATTCTTTACTAATACATACTCCAAACAATTAAATGGCTTACAATTTTTATCCAACTTCTTACTCTGAAATGCAATTTCAGAGTCCACCTAACCAATTTAAACAATTCCTGTCATGCCAAGAGAATTTAGCTGTATCTTTGTTACCCTAAAAAAAAAAATGACATTTACAAAAATACTAATAATTAACAAACATTGGTGATAAAAATTGAATATTTAAGAGAAGGTGCATGCGAAGCGACTAAGGGGAATAAGAAGTTGAAAAATAGTTTTGGTTTACGAAAGTGCCCTCAAAACGTGCCTCCTCAATCAGCCAAAGAGAGAATCAGGAAACAGTGGGCATAGGAGCAGGCTTTGGATAGCATAGAGGGTAAGACTGGGCCCCACTTCTAAATCTTTTTCTAATCCTTCAAATAAAAACCATTCACTAATGGAAAGTCCAAAGAATAACGGCCGGAGGGTGGAACCTTTCACTTGAAGAGTGTGAGAAAGTGAGTGGTGGAAATAGCAATAGCAATAACAATAACAGTAACAGCAACCATTTCATTTCCTTAATAGCAAGACAAAGGAAGGAATAGTTGGGGTTGGAGTTAGTTTTCGTAGGTTCCTCAGCTGTTGGATGCTGACGTGGACACATGCTCCGCCGTTGGATTAGGAGTGGAGTAGTATCATGAGTTGAGTACACGTGCTGCTATCCTCTTTTTTATCTTTGCTTCCATGCATGGATTTCTCCTCCAAATATAGTCAAGTGGAGAGAAGAGAGAGAAATCATCTCTCTCCCTGTTTTTCTCCTCTCTTCCCTTCTTCTTCGCCATCATCATTGCCAACAAAGGTAACACAACATACCACCACACCTCTTCAACTTTTCATTTTTTTCTTTCAAATTCAACTGACCAAAACAAAACCCTGCTTCTTCTTCTTCTACTACTTTGCTTTCCTTTGCTTCACTTCTCCTCTTTTTCTGCCTTAGATTTGCAAATTTTGTGGGAACTCCAACAAGATGCAGCTTTTCGCACTTTCACATCAATAATCTGATCTGGGTCTCGTTACTTGTACTTTTCTTCTTCTCTGATTGGCGTCACGAGATCGATGAATTCAGCATTCCTGGACACTCTCTGATTCCGCCTCCAATCAACACCCAACCAACCCTTTTGCTTCACTGATCCGTCACCGAATTCAATGGAAGCAGATCAAATTCAAGAATTCAAACACGCGTGCAAGTTCTGCGGCAAGTGCTTCCCTTGTGGCAGATCCTTGGGGGGTCACATGAGGTCTCATATCACCAACTTGTCGTCGGAGGAAAAAGAAAAGCTGCCGGCGAGGAAGCTTTTTTCGTCGTCTCTCAACAATGATGGAGACAAAGATTCCGAAGCTGCTGCAACCAACGCTGGCTATGGCCTCCGAGAGAACCCCAAGAAGACTTGGAGAATCTCGGATCATTCGAGCGAAGACGCTTTGGTGTTTGACAAGTTCTGCAAAGAGTGTGGCAAAGCCTTCCACTCTTGGAAGGCCTTGTTTGGCCACATGAAATGCCACTCCGAGAAAGAGAGAGTTTCTAACAGCTTGGAAGATCAAGATTCGTGGACTAATGCTAAGGTGGTCATGGATAGTCAGTCTGATAACGAAGCAACTGCTCCGAATAAGAGAAGAAGGTCCAAGAGAAGAACAAGGTACACCGTTGCTTCTGCTGCAGCAACTTCTTCGGTTGTGTCTTTCGCCAATCCTTCCTCTTCTCTCTCTGAGGTTGAGCAGGAGCAAGAAGAGGTTGCTATGAGCTTGATGATGCTCAGTAGGGACGTGAGTCCTTGGAGTGGTCCTCATTCTGTTGCCGAATCCTCTGACAACAACTCTGCTTATTTCGAAGCTCGATCTTCAGCTCGAACTAATCTGGTTGCCAAATTTGATGGCACCACTAACTTCACGCCTAACACAGCAACAATGATCAAGCAAAGTCATGATAAGTGGGAGGTTGGCAATTCGGAAAATCCCAACTCAATCAGAGGAAAGAGTTCACAGCGTTTGACTACTACTGTGGAGACTACTGAAAATGGATTTGGAGCGAACAAAAGCGTAGTTTCCAGTAAAGGATATGAAAAGGTCAACAACTCTGAGCTTCAGTATGTGTCTGCATTGGAGGATTCAGAAGGGGAACATGGGAGGAGCAGAGTCAATGAACCAGAATCAATTTTATCAAAGTCCGCTACTACCGGTAACAAGTACAATTCGATCAAGACAAAGTTTCTCGGTTCTGAATTGAAGTCAAATAAGAACTGTGTCGACAAGGCTTCAGAACCTGAATCAAGCAAGAACTCTCACAAGAGAGGCAAGTTTGAGTGTACCACTTGCAATAAAACCTTCCACTCATACCAAGCTCTCGGAGGCCACAGAGCTAGCCACAAGAAGATCAAGGGCTGCTTTGCTTCGAGAAATGAGAGCAGCGAAAACAGCATTGAAACTGATCTCTCTCCTGATCCAATAACAACCGAACGCAAGCTCATGAACAACACTGACCGTGAGTATCTGGGGGAACACCAACAGGGTGCTGGTTTTCATGATGAGGTGGAAAGAGTTACTGAGTCCAAGAAGAGCAAGGGGCATGAGTGCCCAATTTGCCTCAAAGTTTTTCCATCAGGCCAAGCCTTGGGTGGGCATAAGAGATCTCATATGACTGGTGGGTCTGAGAGTAGAAACTTTCAAACAGTTGTAGTTCAGGAACCAGTGGCAGAAATCAGGGACTTCCTTGATCTTAATCTCCCTGCTGCTACTGAGGAAGAAAGCAATAGTCATGCTGACTCTAACAGACCCTGGTGGGTAGTACAAGACAACCACAACCACAACCACAAGCAGGAGGCACTGGTAGGCCTGATCTTATAGCCAAAGGTGACATAGTGTATTCTATCGGTGCTGCTACTTCAGAGTGAAGATTCAAACTGTATAGAGATGTTTCTGCATTCATTTCATTAATTCTTTACAGGATATGTGTCTTCTTCTTCTTCTTCTTCTTATTCTTCTTCAGGGTATTCTGTTTTTGTTCAGATTTTTCAAGTAGCTCATAACACACTGTTCTCTTAATTTTATTTTCCTGGTGCCATATGTTATCGGTAGAACAATTTTCAGTTCAGAAAAGTTCAAGCTCACTGTTTTGGTTGTTTTTGAAAGTTCAAGAATTCTAACTGATGCATTTGAGAGAGTTAATTATATAATGATAAACTGGGAAGGTGAGATGTTTGTGGGGTAATTATTTATCTTGGCATCAAAGAGAAATGAATGAGGTGTTGAAAAATTGGGATAGGTAGCCGAAGGCATTACACATGAAGAGATAGAAAGGTAGATTTTATAATACACATAAAGAAGGCATGTGAGCACAAGGTGGTTGTTTAGTCACCTACCATAAAACCTGACCACCCATCTATCTGTTGTTTCCTTCTCTTTCTTGGCACACAAGTGGTGTGTGCTAATAAATCCTTCTCACTAATCACTATGTACACTCAGTAGCAAAAATCATAATAATTCATCAAGCTGGACCACTACTGTGCAACAAACTCAAATTACAACGCCACAAACTTGACGCAAAGTGCAGCTCTCTCTACCTAGCTTACTAAAAAATTCAACCAAACACTCTTTTCTTGTAGAATCAGCTCAAATTTCTTGTATTTTGGTCATGGAATGTGTTAATATAATGGCCATTTAAACATAATCAATTTTAGATCCGATGCTAGCAACGATTAATATGGTTTGTATAATCTAAATTTATTTCATTTTTAGTCTATTTGAAATTTATTTTATTTTTAATTGATTTGATTATTGATTTTATTATGTAAACGGTCTTTGTTGGCAAGAACATAGCGTTTGGTCACTTGCACTGTATGGCGGAAATCTTGTGTTTACTCGGTTTCAGTATCTGCCACATGATTCTGTTTACTGTTTTGTCAACTATGGCTAATAGACCGAAAGGAAAGCTATGCAATCTGAACAGTGCAAATTTGGTTCTTAGGTACAGCAACTCTAATGGAGTTGGTTTTGTTTTGAACTTAAAAAAGCATTGCAAGCACATTTCTTCAAACAAGGAAAGATTGCTTATCAATAAAAAGTTTATATTTTAATGATTAAACAAAATTAATTACGTTTATATATATAAACAAAGACCGTTTAAGGATTATATTATTGCAGTAAAATGTCTCTTGACTACTTCAATCTGTGGCATAGGTACTCTTATAAACGAAGGTTAAAATAGTTATTAAAAAACTTTTACGTTTTTTAAAAAAAATTGAAAGATAAAGTAATAAATCTAAAGTGGGTATAAAATTTTTTTGACAAGGTAATATTGATTATTTTATAGGGTTAAATATTCTTTTGTCCCTTAATTTTTAGTGAAAATTGGAATTAGTCTCTTCCAAACTTTGACTAAATTTAGTCATTTAACTTTAAAAACGTATGAATTTAGTCATTTTTAACCAAATTTTGTAAAGTTTATTTGACATTTTAAACGTGTTTTACACTAACATTTGAATTACTTAACTGTTTGACATATTTTTGCTTCAATATTAATTGAGAAACGTCTTTGAAAACGACAAATAACCCTAACAAACTTTAGTTAAAAAGATTAAATCTAAACATTTCTAAATATCAAAAATTAAATTAGTCCAAAATTTCAAAGAGAAACTAATATCAATTTTCACTAAGAGGTAAAAGATCACAAATATATTTAATCTTAATGTACAAATACAAGAAAAAATATATTTTGGAACACTAAAAATACTATTTTCACGACTCATTGTCAAAGATAATATAGTTATTAAAAAATATTTTTTTTATGTATAAAAAAATAAATTGAATGGTAAAATAGTAAATATAAAATATGTGTAAAAGTTGATTGGGTGTTAGAATACTAGGATCCTGAAAAGAAATGCACTCTGACATCAAAAGCTTTATATAATTTTACTTATATAAGATTAAGGGCTTACATATTTATCTTTTTATCTGTTCATTCAAATGTTGATTAGGTGGTATTAGCCTAGTAGTAAAATAAAAAAGTCAGTATGACATTTACTAAATAAAATTTGGTAATGACAGTTGTTGTTTATTTTTTAAATCAAAGTCTTTAAGAAGTCATTTGCCTTGCTCTTGTTTGGATTTGACTTCTATGAAATGAGTAAAAATAAAATAAATAATTTAATCTGTCAACAACTACTTATTTTGTTCTCCTTAAAACTGGTTTAACTTTAAAAAAAAGTACTATTCACAAGATAAATTGAACAACATTTAACTAATATTTTTTGGTTTCAAAATAATCATTAATTAGTGAAAAATAAAAACATTTTAAAGTGAATTATTTTGAAAAGGAGTGAATAATATATATGAAGAAAGTACATACTGGTAGTTCAGTTTTTGAATGTGCAATTGTCATAGCTACGATTAAAGTTGAAATTAAGAAAAAGCATGTCTGAAAGAAAGTTTGAGAAGAAACTTAATAGTGTTACATTATTAAATTGTTGTATCCACGTAGCAGAGCCTTACATCACCCAAACTGGCTTAAGGGAAAACATAAAAGTGATTTGAAAATAAAGAAGATAAAAGTCAGTTTTGGATCGAGAAGGGCTAAAATAGTTGCCACCTCGTCAACTTAGTTTATTTATAGAGTCAATGGGATTGGTTTGGAATAGTTTGATTCCTGAGAACATCATTAGTGGTATTATTTAATAATATCATTAAGGTTTAACAAATAATCAAAATGAAGGTTAAGATCAGATGCACTCTTGATCACACTGTGGTAGGTGTCGTGAAAATAAACAACAAATGATTAGTTCAGCTTTTATTGGATCTTGAGTTTTCAATTTCTATTACTTTATTAAGGGTCACAAAAAACTGAGAGAGAAAAGTCTGAGCTAAAACTCTAGAATATGCGCTGTTCATCATTAAAAATACTTTCTTCGCCTTGCTTCGGATTGTATTTGTGTCTCAACAATGTTGTTTTATTATCTTAAAACAATGTCATCATTGCCCAATGAAATTATTCTGTATCCTTAGTAGTTTATTATAGTTGGAAATTTAAACGAGTCTCTCTATATTTCGGGTTAAAAATAATGATAGTTGTGTTGTTAATATTTTTTTTCTACGTTGGTTTTACCTAGGAAAATAATATTTTAACATATTTTTTTTTACCCACTTTTAACCTATTATTTTAATTACCATTAGATCATCTTTTTTTGATTTTTTTTAGTGATGTGATGTAATGATCTAATGGTGATTGAAGTGGTGGGTTAAAAGTGAATCAAAGAAGTGGATTAAAATATTATTGTCCTTACTTAAATTTGTCGTTGAATTCTATTTTATGTGACAAACACTTTTTACTGATATGAAGAATTATTGACTCTAATATTATTGGAAGATTTATTATAAAGATATCACAACGTTATTGTAAGTTTAACATGACATTATTTTTAATTCAAAAATCTTAAAATAACGAGTTTCTAAATTTTTCTTTTTATAAATTAGTCAACTTTTTTATTTATACAATATGAAATTTAAAGTAACTTAATTCTAAATTATTATATGTACCAATGAAGCACAGAAAATTCATCCACAAAAAAGATTTGTATAACTAAAAATCGGTATTCTTGTATGGTACCTATTTTTGAAAGTCTTACATTGATTAAAGATAAGATCAATTTAAAATATATATAAGTAAGTGCAAAATTCATCTTATAAGTCAGTTTGGTAAGGTTGAGCTAGACATAAAATTTCACTTCTTAACATGGTATTAGAGTTATTGATTATAACTATCCTAATGTTTGTTGGGTATATTATTACATTCACGCTCGAGATATACATATCTCGATGTGAGGGTGTGTTGAAAATCTCACGTCGATTAAAAGATGTGATCAATTTAAAATATAAGTGAATACAAACATCACCTTCTAATTCAATATTGTAAAGTTGAACGAAATTTAAAGTACACTTCTTCTCTCAAGGATTTTTTATGTAGAAGAATTGTTAAATCATTAAAGCAGTTTATGTAGTTGGATATTGTAAATTTGCAATGCCATTCCCAACTCATGTTTGACAAAAACAAAACTGGGTTATTGAAAATGTAGGTGATGAATGTCACGGCTAAGTTCTGGTCAATGTTAGTTTCCATGACATCGTACCTACACCTAACAGGGACAACAACACAACTACGCCGTGATTCCCCACTCTGATGAAGTACTTATAAAGTATGATTTATTATGTCTAATTAAATCCATGGACATGGTAACTGAAAGCATGCACAAAAGTCCTTCTATTTGAGCTATTCTTGCCTTATTAGTGGACTCACTTTTCAGTTCTTGATGTTGGAAACAACATTATTTCCTCCATCTTCATTATTTAGCTATGAGGAATTTGCTCATGCATAAACTAATTTCTTGTGTTCCACTTCCAACTTATATATATCAATATCTATTTTCTGAGATTCAAAGTAGTGTGACAGTAGGCTATTATGCCTAATAAAATGGTTGGGAGATACATGATTAATTATCCATTAAAATTCAAAGCAATCAATGAATAAAATTTACTAAATTTTTAAGCAACTATCTTTATTATCATGTGGCTTCCATTTTCAAGAATTTATTATCTTTTCCCTCTTTAATTTAATTCTATTGTCCAAGTGGGGAAAACTTTCAGCTAAAAAGAAAAGCAAAATGCTAAAAGGTGCATGAAACCAACTTAGACCTACACCATGCTTAGCTTAGCTTAAACAACATTTAATTATGGACCACTTTCTCTGGATTTTTGTAATTTAAGCCCAATGCTTTAGGGTCTATTTAGGTTGGGGTGGGTTAAGAAATTGGAACCGGGGTGTGTATTAATTGGGTGGTTGAACATGGAAAGTAGGGGTAAAAAATTATTCCTGAACATTCCTTCGATGTAAGGAAAGGTATAATTAAAAAAAAAAAAATCGTTTGTCATATTTCCCTTCATGCCTCTTTAGTCATTTTAACCTTTTTTTAAGGGTTAAATATATTTTTGTGCCTTAACTTTCAGTAAATTTTAGAGTTAATCCATTTCAAAATTTTGAACCAATTTAGTCTTTCATCTTTCAAAATACGTGGAATTAGTTCTTTTAATCAAATTTTATTAGGTTTATTTGATGTTTTGTATGCATTTCAGGATTGTATTTAATTTGTTGATACTGTTTGACACATTTTTGCTTTAATGTCAAGTCAAATATTGTTTTGAAACGCGCTTGAAATGTCAAATAAACTTAACAAAATTTGATTACAATGACTAAATTCACGTATTTCGAAAGTTGAAGGACTAAATTGGTTCAAAACTTCGAAATGGACTAATTTCAAAATTCCCTGGAAGTTAAGGGACCAAACACATATTTAACCCTTTTTTTAATAATTTGTGTTTTAAAAGTTTAAAAATCTAATTAATATTTCTTTCTCGAATATGTTTTATTTAATAGTCATTATTAGTTCTGTATGCATTAAGAATCAATGAATTAAATAAATATATTTTTTATTAAACATAGTAATTTTTACTTCCATTAAATGTTTATTAATTTATGTGTTTACATTTTCTTTCTATTGATTTTACTCAAATAAAAATGAGTTTAATATTTTAAATTATATCAAACTATTTTTTTCAAGAAATACTTTAGTAAATTATCAAAAATATTTATGAAAATGTATCATAAAATTGAATAAATTGGATTTTATTGAAATTGACTTTCTATAAAAAAAATTAAAGAGATGCAGTTTTTATGTTAAGATGTTTTAAACTTTGAATAAACCTTACTATCCAACACAAAACTACCTAAAATATTATTATAGGGGTGACTTCTATCACACGCTAATTCAAAAGATGAATCACTAATTACGATCAGATTCAACCATTTCGGATTTTTATACTTTAATAAAGTAAGGTTTAGATCCTTGTTTATGTACCATCATTTTTTTACATTAAAATAGATTACTGATTTAAAAATAATATAAAAACGGGTGTGTGTGTGTGAAGTTTCATTAAATTATGAATATACTGAAATTCAAACATCAATATACAATGTGTTAAATTGTTAATTTAAGAGCGCGTAAGTTAAATGTTATTGTAAACATTGTTATTTAAACTAATTTAAGAACATTTTTTTATTAGTAGGAAGAAACAAAGAAGGAAGCAGAGATGAAAGAATCTAGGTAACCCTAGTAGCATACGTCAGATAGCATAATGAAGTGACAGAATTGGATGCAACAACTATGGACACTTTTTAAAAACAAAATCCAAACTGTTAAATCAGTCTAAAAAATAAAAACTGAACAAAGCGTTAACAGAAAAAGGCAAAAATAAAAACTGGTTTTTATACAATATATTTCTATATTATATTATTTCAATTAAATACTTTGTAATATTTTTCTGTCTTTGGAAGTATAATTTATAAATTCTAACGTTCTTACTTATGTATCTTTTCCCATGTTATTTTCGAAAGAAAGGTTAAACAATGCTACCTGATAAAGCTTAGACGTAAAATGGACGGCAGGGATTAATCGAAGACCAATATTTGAGCATTGAAACATGTTGATGACAGTAACATTTTATCCTACTCCTTCACGACAAAATTGTAGCGCAGAAGAAACGCGGGAGGAAAAGAGCAACAAGAACATTTGTTATCGTTTTAGATGTGTAGAATATCGGTTAGTTCTCACTCATGTCACATCGTTTACGATATGGTAGACCTTTACGGCGTGTTTATTTGTATCGATGGATATGAAAGAGAGTGTGGAGATAGATTTGTATAGATTTATGCAGATGAATATTTGTGTTTTTTTGAGAGGATTTAGAGAGTAAAGTGAATGGATTTGGAGAAATAATTTTAATAAAAGATTTGATTGATGTGATAAATAAAATTAATTGTTAAAATAGATATATTTATGAAGTTACTATATAATATCCTTGTGTAAAAAGAGATGAATTTTTTAATTGATGTTATTAAAATAATTTATAAATTAGTAATTTTTAGTCTTAAAAACTAAAATAATTTTTTTGAAAACTTAAAAAAAAATTGAATTTAGATTAATGTCAGAAAAGATATAGTAGAAGAAAATGTAAGTTTTATTGCTCAATGTAAATCTTTCAGATGACCTCACTTTGGCTGTATGGCCAATCCTACATAGAACATAATAAATAACTAAAAAACCATTCGTGAAATATATATATATATATATATATATATATATATATATATATATATATATATATATATATATATATATATATTATTT
>Ga0214543_1002927_pt1 | contig 33554 bp, 28 predicted proteins | sample CNSS2metaG_FD_160094 | JGI IMG/M metagenome (GOLD analysis project Ga0214543, IMG submission 160094) | Root nodule microbial communities from cowpea collected in UCLA plant growth center, Los Angeles, California, USA - CNSS2 | ecosystem: Host-associated > Plants > Roots > Nodule | place: USA... | reverse complement strand
GGTGACCGACAAATTCATGTCTCTAAATTTTTCTAACAAATTCATTTCATGAATCATTAGTGAAGAGACATGTAAAGATTTTCTGCTTAAAGCATCTACCACTACATTTGCCTTTCCTGGATGGTAATGTAATTCAAAATCATAGTCTTTCAGAAATTTCATCCATCTCCTTTGTCTCATATTTAATTCTTTTTGGTCAAACAAGTATTTGAGACTCTTATGGTCACTAAAAACTTCGAACTTACCACCATAGACATAATGTCTTCATATCTTAAGTGCAAAAACAATGACAACTAGTTCTAGATCATGGGTTGGGTAATTTTTCTCATGTGTTCTTAGTTGCCTAGAACTATATGCCACTACTTTTCTATCTTACATAAGAAAACATCCTAATCCCATTTTGGAAGCATCACGAAATATAACAAAGTGACCAGTAGGATCAGGTAATGCTAAAACAAAAGAAATGGTTAATCTTTTCTTGAGTTCTTAGAAACTATTCTCACGTTTTTCTGTCCACATAAAAGCTTGGCCCTTTTTGGTGAGTTTGGTTAAAGGCATAACTATTTTGGAAAATTCCTCAATGAATCTTCTATAATAGCCTGCCAAACCAAGAAAACTATGAATCTCAGTCACTATTTTTGGTGGGTCCCATTGTAAAACTGCTTCTACTTTGATTGAGTCCACTAATACTCCTTCTTTGGAAATCACATGTCCTAAGAACTTCACTTCCTCTAAACAGAATTCACACTTAGTCAATTTGGCATACAATTGTTTGTCTTTCAAAATCTGTAAAACAGTCTAAAGAAGTTCCTCATGTTCTTCAAGAGTCTTAGAATAAATAAGAATATCATCTATAAAGACAACTACAAAACAATCTAAAAAGGGACAAAAAATTCTATTCATATAATCCATAAATATTACAAGAGCATTGTTACACCAAAAGGCATCACTTGGTATTCATAATGACCATATCTAGTTCTAAAAGCAGTTTTCTGTATGTCTTCTATTTTTACTCTAATCTGATGATATCCAAACCTCAAATCTACTTTAGAAAATACAGAGGCTCCTCTCAATTGGTCCATCAAGTCATCTATCCTAGGAAGAGGGTATTTATTCTTTATGGTGAATTTCGTTAATTGACGGTAATCTACGTACAACCTAAAACTTCCATCTTTCTTTTTAACTAACAAAATTGGGGCTCCTCAATGTGACACACTAGGACGAATGAACTGTTTTTCAAGTAACTCTTCCAATTGTTTCTTAAAGTTCTGCTAATTCAGAGGGTGACATCCTATATGGTGCCATAGAGATTGGTCCAACTCCAGGCATCAGATCTATGGAAAATTCAATTTCTCTGTTGGGTGGTAAACCAAGAATATCATTGGGAAAAACTTCAGGAAAATTTTGAACAACTGCAATATTTTTCAAATCAACTTTCTCTTTTATTTCCATAGAGGATAATAACAAGTACCATTGAACTTTATTCATTAAAGGCTCACTTTTTGAGTTGGTAGGTGATTTCAAAAGATTCTTAGAGTTTGGAAACATTACTGATTTCTCAACACAATTCAAAAGGACTTGATTGGAAGATAACTAGTCCATACCTAAGATTACAGCTAGTTGAGACAAAGGTAGACATACTAAATTTACAAGGACTTTTCTATTCTCAATGAATAGTGGACAATTTAAACAAACTCTTTTGGTAATTACTGTGTCATTTGTGGGAGTTGAAACAACCAAACTGGTTTTCAAAAAAGAGATCGACAAATTAAGGTGTTGAACACAATAATTGGAAATGAATGAATGAGTTGCACCTGAGTCGTACAGTACATTTAAAGTTTTACGTTCAATAAAACACATACCCTAAATCAGATCATGGTTTTCAGCGGCGTTAGCTCTAGTCATGGTGTATACTCTTCCTGTTGTAGTAGGTTTTGTCTTGGTTGCAAATGAATTGAAATGTGTCTTCTGTTGTCCACATTCAGAGAATAGGTGACCAGGTTTTCCACACTTGAAACAGACTGGTCCCTTAAGATGACAATCTTTAGCATGATGACCTTATCCGCATTTAAAGCATCTGATATGATTATAGGCAGGTATACTAGAATTTCTTGATGAGGATTGGTTGGATTGGGACCTCCATTGTAGTCGATTGTAAGGTTTTCCCTCATTGCATCTATTTTTATTTGTCTGGGGTCTAAAATATTTTGGTTTGTTTTTTTGATTGTTCTCAAAGTCTTCCAAAAATCTACACTTGTAGATAAGCATAGGAAAATCAACAATTTCTAGTATTCCTACTGCTTTTCTCAATTCATCCTTAGGTCCATTTTCAAATTTTATACACTTCATCCTTTCCTCTAGGTGATAAAAGAAAGTAGAGTATTTTCCTAATTCCTCAAACTTGGAAGTATATTCCCCTACTGTCATACTTCCTTGTTTCAACTGCATGAACTTTATTTCTTTTTCTCTCCTCACATCATTTGGGAAATATTTTTCTAAAAACCTTGTTCTAAATACTTCCCAGGTAATAATTATTCCCCTCCTTCAAGTAATTTCCTATAACCATCCCACCAATATTCAGCTTCTCATATCAACATAAATACAACATAATTCACCTTTTGGTTGTCAACACAGTTCATAACTCGAAATATTTTCTCCATTTCCTTAATCCATAATTTAGCTTTTTTTTGGATCATATCCTCTAGAAAATTGTGGGGGTTTGTTCTCCTAAATTTAGCTAAACCTTGTGATTCAAGGGTTCCTTCATGTCTTTGATTCCTTACAAGAGCAACAATCATGTCTTTGATAGCTTGCATTGCTTCAGTTCATTCATTGTTCCTCCTATTGTTTGCCATATGGAATTATAAGTTAGTAAAAAATATATGATGAGTATATTTCACAATTCTCGCATGAAACGTTGCTCTGATACCATCTAATGTGGCAACTTACGAACTCCTTTTTTTTTTATTATTATTATATGATTTACTTAAAAAAATTTAATATCAAATTTTACAATAATATCTTATAAACTTCAAATATTCACATATATGCTTATATATTTTATAGTACGATATGCATCCTATATTTACATCATTTAGCACACATAATATTTTCTACACTAGAAGAGGAAGGAATGTTATTTATTTACAGCCCCCCCTTCATATATTGGTCTTCAAACATGGGGAGCAAAAAGGTTATCGATAGGGTTCACTTGGACCATTGGGGGTAAGAAAAAGGTAATTCCAATTTGTCCTTCAATGGTAATAGGTGCATTTGGAGTCGAAAGGAAAGTGATAGTAGAGTTCCTATTCCCCTGAAATGTCACATAATTATTTACTGCATTTGTTTGCCATGCATTTCTCGGGAAGACAACCACGATGTCAACGAAGAAAGGATCATGCATGTTGGGAGCAACCATTTATGATGAGGTTATAAAATTTTGTTTTTCATACACAATCATAAAACAGGGAAGTGAGACAAATATCATATAAAAATATACATGATATCATAATAAGATAAAATAGGATGGACAATCTTCCAAATCCATAAAATTGAATTTCATCATACTTTATAAAGATATTGATTAATTTTGTAGTGACTAGTCAGGATAAATGAGCTCATGGCCAACAAAGTAACTCAAGAACATTTCATCTTGAATAATACTAACTCGTTTAAATCCCCAAGGTCATATATCCAATTACAATAATCAAATATTTATTTATCATAAATTTTATTTCAATATTAAACCATATAATTATATAAATAAATAAATAAATAAATAGGGTCAAATGCATAATAAAAATAAATATAAATAAATAAAAGGACTACATGACTAGCGATAAATATAAATAAGTAAGTGAGAGTAAATATAAATTCAATAAATAGGACCAGTGCACAACTGGAGATGAATATAAATAAATAAATAGAAACGGGAACAAAATATAAATTAGAATGACGTTAGGGACACCTCACTTAAAGTAAATATAGAAATAAAAATAATTATGAAGAGATAAACAGATAAAAGTAAAAGAGATAAAATGATAGATGTGATAGAGGTCGTACCCCACCAAATTAATATAGATAAATGCAATATGTGGTAACCAACCAGAGTCGTCTCCCAACGACTAATGTTCTTGTTCAAAGCTCCATTTTCCAAACCAACACAACACCTATAACACAAGGGAGGTTTGGCAGATTCAATTTCAACACAAAATTACTAAGATCTAATAGCGAAACTTAATTGAACAAAATTCAAAATGTATTGATTCCTTGATTATACTGAAAATCCACCAATCACAAATTACCAAATTACTTGTTCTATTCGATTTTGCTCTCATGAACCCTAAGTTAATCAACTAAGCGAAAATTATCATGGATTCATTATGTCATTAAGCACAACAAATTTCAAGCAGCTAACACCCATAGATTTAAACAAGCTGTGATAGAACCCATGAACAGTAAGCATGAATACTAGCCATTAATGTGCATAAAACACGAATTTGAGATTAAACATGCATCAAAAACGTATTTCATCATGAAAACGCAACCTGAACCAGAGTCAAATTCGAACACAACCAAGAAACGACCAACAATCTCATGGTTTCATTTCAATTTCTTCAAGGAATCAACACTAAAAGCTTAGCTAGACATGGAAATTGAGCATACAAGCCCTTCAAAATGGGATTCACAAAAATAGAACATCAAACCCTAACTTAGGTATTATTCAAACGCGATTTCAAGACCAAAAGAGAATTTTAAAGCTTTAATGAAACAAAATAGACTGTTGTCATATAAAAACCGAAAACCTCATACATGGGTGTTGTTCCAAGTCAATACAATCCACAAAACGAAATGCCCCAGCTAGCAAATGAGTTCAAAACGTATAACCCAAATTTGGTGCTGTCAAATGTGCATAAAAACGCTAAAAATAAGTGCTAAAACGTAAAAACTGCAAGAGGCACCTCCATGGTCACAACCCAAGCTTTGAAAACACAAAAATGGAGGTTAGAGAAGAAGGAGTGCGACTACCATGCTAGGAAACCCTAAAAAAATGTGGTCAAATCAAATCTGCCACTCCTATTTACAAAAATTCCACTCTGCCACTAAGAATTACAAAAATGTCACTCTGCCACCCAAAATTACAAAAATGCCACAAAGGACTGAAAATGCTGGCCCAATGACGTGGACAGACTGACTGACATGACCAAACGTGGCAAGGATGTGGAAATCACGTGGCAACTCTCTTTTGACCTTAAGATAAATGTCCAAGCTCTAAAATTTGCTCAACATAATACCTAAAAATAATTAAAAACAAAAATTAGGCCAAATAATGTGAAATTAACCCAAATTCGGAAAAAGTGACCCAATAAAGCCCAACATAGTAAAACACACTAAAGATAAACAATTACGCATTGAATAACTATCTAATGGGTACACAAAGACTAGTGAAATGGAGAAAAATAATGACTCATCAAAATCGACCACACTTACCCTTTTTCACTCTTGGACAAAATTAAAAAGTAAAGCAAAGCAAAGACGTCACAGACATAACAAGAGAGACGAAAAGAGACATAAGACAAACAAACTCGAAACAGACAAATGGAAACACATCTAACACAAAAGTATTCAAAGCTGCAAGGTATCCATGAACATCATCCAAGCAATTCTAAACATGTCAAGTACTCAATTCAACTCAAAGAGAGAATTGAAAGCTACATAACCTCACAAAAAATGCACTATATCACTCAAATCTCTAGGTTATTATTTACTCTCAAAGCACCCCTGAAAAATGAACATCAAACAGACTTGGAAAGCCTCTAGAACCAACAACCAAACCAAAACACATGCAAATCAAGGGCAGAAGGACTTTTCAAGATTGTAATGGGGTTGGGGACAAGGTGTGGAACATATGAATAAGTGGCTAAAAAGAACCAAAGGAAATAAAGGAGCAATGGGGAAATACGTCAAAATCAAGCATGAAAGCAATTCCAAACTCCAACACTTCTAGATTCAATTCTCAAACAATGCTCAAACCCAAACCTCTTTTCTTTCTTTTCTTTCTTTTTTTTTCAATCATTTTTTCTTTTCTCATTTCTTTTCATTTTTTAGTAGAGAAACAACAATTTTCAAGTCCGACATAAAATGTACAAATAAGCAATCCATGAACAAAACAGGTGTGCGCACAACCACACCTATTGTGCGCAACCACACTTAAAAGATAACACATATTCCCAAAAGAATTCCAAAGCTCCAAAATTTCCTAAGGTAGGATGAATCATGGTTTTTCAGGCTAAGGGCTTGTAATGAGTAGTAGAACAATGAAAGGGTATGCAGGCTCAAAAAGGGCTATCAACGGAAACAATCCAAGGTAGGCTCATTTGGTTGTAGGCTCATCAGAACAAAATTGGCTAAATCATATCCAAACATGCATGTGAATCAGAAATGCATCAGAAAGAGTCAAGCCAAGGCCATTGTGCAAGCATTCAAGAGGCATATATCACACAACAAAGAACAGAGAGTGGCTCAAATCCTCACACACGGTAAAACAATTCAAAAGCAACTTGACATGCAAAGGGAAAGCAAGTATATCAGTCCACAGAACAACTAGCAACTCATCCTCCAAAGGTGAAGTGAGTGTCCCAAACCGAAAACAGAAACTTAACACAAATTAACAAAAAAAAAATGAAACAAACAACTAACTCCCCCATACTTAAAGAACACATTGTCTCAATTTGACTCAAGTACAATATCAAGCAATCAAACATCAGCAGATGGACCTGGACAAGTGCAATAAAAGTAAGGAAGGAGAAAAAAACTCCTTGAATCATGGTGAAACAGAAGTGGGGTCAAGTAGGGAAGTCTCTTCTACAACAGTATCCACCGAGGCAGGGTTGCTGAGGAATGGCTTTAGACGATGCCCATTCACTTTAAAGCTTTTGTCGGTGGATTGGGTCTTGATCTCAATTGCACCATATGGATAAACATTAGTAACCACAAAAGGACCAATCCACTTTGACCGCAACTTACCATCCATGAGACCAAGTCTAGAGTTATACAATAATAGTTGCTAACTGATAGCAAACTCCTTTCTAGCTATGGAGCTATCATGGAACCTCTTGGTCTTTTCTTTGTAGAACATAGAGTTCTGATATGCTTCCAAATGAATCTCATCTAACTCGTTCAATTGTAGCTTCCTTTCCTCCCCAACTTGATCAAGTGAGAAGTTGCATGATTTGACAACGTAGTAAGCTCGATGCTCTATCTCCACTAAAAGGTGGAATGGCTTACCAAAGACAACCCGATAAGGAGACATCCCTATTGGAGCCTTGTAAGCAGTCCTGTGATCCCAAAGAGCGTCTTCTAGTCTGTTGCTCCAATCCTTTCGGTTGGGTTGTACAATCTTCTCCAAGATCCTCTTGATTTCTCTATTTGAGATCTCGACTTGCCCATTAGGTTGAGGGTGATATGGTGTAGAAAGCTTATGCACAACCCCAAACTTTTGAAGCAAAACCTCATGGATCTATTGCAAAAATGGGTGTCCTGGTCACTAACGATGGCTCTAGGAACTCCAAACCTGCAAAATATGTGAGACCTAACAAAGTCTACAACAACCCGATCATCATTAATTCTGGTGGACTTGGCTTCCACCCATTTTGAAACATAATCAACAGCAAGCAGAATATAAGTGAAACCAAAGGAGACAGGGAAAAAGCCCATGAAATCTATACCCCAGACATTGAAGACTTCACAAAATAACATGGGTTGTTGAGACATCTATTGTTGTAAGATCTGCTAAATTTAACTAATTAAATAAATAAATAATTAATAAATGTGGGTAGTGGGAGCCTTTATGGCATTAATTATTGATTGATATGATATGGAAAAGTACTAGCTCAAGTGGTTGAGAGTACTTGATTGTGTGAGAGGACTTGGGTATGATGGGCGATAATTTAATCCTATATTTATAGGAATTATAGTGAAACATGAATTAGTTAAATGGTTGTGCATTGAATTGTCATTGGTATGGTTATGGGTTCGAACCTTAATAGAATCAAATTAAACTTTCTTTTTGCTAAAATTAGTTTTGGCATGAATGTGAAAAGACAGAGAAACCCTAGTTGACAATGGACAGCCAAGAGGGGCTGGAAAAACAACCACTGATGGACCTTGAATGGAAATTAAGTTAGCTTAATGTCATTTTCGTTTTCCTTACATCATTGCTAATTAAGACACCATTAAAAGACCAATTTTGGGTGAGAATAAATGTTTATGAGTGTGTCATTATTGAGCAAGGTGAGGAGAAGAAAACCGAGAGTTATCATTGCATTTAGAGAAGAGAGTGGTGTGGTTCATGAAAGGAGAAAAGGCGGCCATTGTTGATAAAGGAAGACCTCTAGGCATATTAATTTTAAAGCAAGGAATCCAGGTTAGGGGAGCTGAACTCGAAATTTATGTTGTTGTGTTAATTGCATGATGTATGATGTGAAATTATATGCTTCCTTTTTGAATCAATTCGTAAATTCTGGGTTTCTGGAAATTTTCCAAAAAAGGCATGGCGGACGATGAACTGCCGCCAGACGACTCATCCTATTATGCTTATTTCTGGGTTCTAGAGATGGAACCGCCTGACGGTAGAGCTTATCTTTTAGGCGACGTTTGCTGTTCACCCAGTTTTATGAGTTTTGGTTGAATGGCCTAGCGGGGATGAACACCCGCCAAGCGACACGAGTCGAATTGACTCGACTTTTTTATGTTTTGAGTATTTTGGGATGATTCTGATTAGGGAGAAAGTAAGTTCTAATTGTTTGTGAATGATTAGATGTCATACTTCATTGAATTTTGTGTAATTGATGGCTAAATTGGATAGAATGATATGAATATGCTTTTAGGGTTTGGAAAGTTTGGGGGTTTGATGTTACGAGACTAATTAGAGGTAGAATTGTAATAGGAATTGGTAAAGAATGCATGTGGGCTATACACTAGTCTGATTGTAGGTGAATCCGCATGAGAACTGATAGAAATGGGCAAAGAAAAGACCAACTTGGGAGGTTTGGAAGCCTTCGCAGAGTGGAGCCATTCTGGTTTGCCCAGAAATGTATGCACCGCTTGGCGACACGGGGCCTACCACCAGGCACCATCACTGAAACAATTATCTTGGCGTGGCTGCGGGAAATTCGGATGGTTCTGGGATTCTGGGAAATTGGGTTCTTGCTACATGTGGAGTTGGGAGTATTTTTTGGATAAAAGCCTTTGGTGATGATCGTGTAAGTTAGAAGTATGAATTCTGCGATCTTAAGGGGAAAACAAGGCCATTATACGACAATAGGTGCAGTAAGAATTAAGATGACATAAGGTGAAGTGGGATTTTAATTATGGATTATTAGTTAGATAATACAGGGAAATTATTGTAATGTGCTAGTGATATAAGAAGTAAAAGTTCACATAAATATATACAAGAGATTGGATGGATTAACTTGAACTTGTTAAGCCATGAGAGAGGCCAATATCTTGAGATAGGTCTAACACATGATGACTGGAATGATACCAGTAATGTTTCTAATTAATGGCGAGGTTGTGTTCATATCAGTTGTGAAAGGCATATAATCAATTTAAGATTAAGTGATGCTAAGGATTGCTAGTAACATGATGTAATTGAGAATTTCTTGACTTGTTAATTATGATGTTGGTAGGGTATTGTAGACACTCTTATGGTATAAGGGGATGACAAATTGGCTGGTTGAGTGATTAAGTGAATGAAGGTGTGAGCAACGGTGCCTGAACCTAAACCAGAATTTGTACCGCGCGAATACTGATATAGCGCCTGACATTAATAAGTGAATCGTCAAGCGATAGCTTTGATTCCAGAAGGTAATAAGAACGTGTGGCTGTTGGCAAAAAGAAGGAAACCTAGTGATTTTGAATGATCATCAAGCAAGAATGAAGACAAAATGTTTAAATGTGTAAATATTATCTTGTAAAATAAAATAAGTGTGTTGTAGAATAATTTAATTAAACTTAGAATCAACAACATTACATTTGTCTCTCTAAAGGTTTCTTATTTTTAGAAAAACTATAGTGATAATCGATTATCACTAATGATAATCGATTATCTGTGCAAAAACTTTTATTTTTTGAAATCCTACTGGAATAATCGATTATCTCCTGAAATAATCAATTATCCTGTTCAAAATTTGTTTCTCAGAAAACCTATTGGAATAATCGATTATCCTTAGTGATAATCGATTATCCTTAGTGATAATCGATTATCCTTGGCAGTTGGAACATGACGTTTCAGTTTTTAACCTAATTTTCGAAAACCCTATTTAAGGAACTACAGTTTAACTTCGAAAATACCTTTTTGAGAAGCTAGAGTGCTAAGTGTTGTGACTGCAAAGAGAGTTCCCTGAGTGTTCTCAAAAGAGCTTTGAAAAACCTAGTGTGGGTAGAGCGATAAATTTTCCTGAGAGGGTTTCTAGGAGATTGAGTGCTGCTGCTGTTGCTAGGAAAGCTAAGGTCAAGATTCTCTGTGTGATTCAGAGAAAGGTGTTCATCTCTTATGGCTTCAAAAGAGGTGTTTTCTTTCCTTATTCATTTGTTATCTGATTGTAATATGATATTTGTTAGTGATTGAGTTAATCTCTTTATTTGAAGAGATTAATAACTGGATGTAGGATCTTTTGATTTGAACCAGTATAAATACTTGTGTTCAATCTTCTTCTCTATCTCTTTATTTTATCTACTATTGCTTTTAAAGGAATTGTTTTTTTAATTTAATCGGAAAAATTTTGGAAAAATTTTAAAGTATTAATTTTATTATCTAAAACCAATTCACCCTCCTTCTTGGTTTTTGCCCAAACGCCAAACATTCCGCTGCGTGATACCAACAATTGGTATCAGAGCTAAATCAATTTTTCCTCTTTCAAATCATTTTTTAACAAAAATGTGCTTAATCACTCATACCAAGATCTAGGTGCTTGTTTTAATCCATACAATGGTTTCTTTAATTTATAAATGTGATTTGGAAATTTATAATCTTCAAAACTAGGGGGTTGTTCAACATACACATCTTCTTTAATAATCTATTTAGAAAGACGCATAAGAAAGAAGTAAACATATAGCTTCTAACCTTGCAACTGGAGCATATGTCTTATCATAGTCTATACCTTCTTCTTGTCTGTATCCCTTTGCTACAAGTTTGGCTTTATTTTTAGTGATGTTTCCATCTTCATCCAGCTTCTTTCTGAACACCCATTTTGTTCCTATGACTTGATGTGAATCATCCCTAGGAATGAGTTCCCAAACTTCATTCCTTATTGATTTAGCTCTTCTTGCATTGCAATGCACCATTGATCATCTTGAAGAGCTTCGTCTACATTTTTGGGTTCTATCTTTGAAACAAAAGCAATAGTTATACATAAATTTGACATATTTCTAGTAACTACTCCCTTTGATATATCTCCAATTATATTGTCTAGAGACAATCCTCTAGGTGATTTCCAGCTTTTTGCAAAATCTTCAGGTTCAACTAGTGGATTCTCATTTAGGTACATCTCATCAAGAGCTTCTTTAAGATATTCTTCATCACCTGCATTTGTTTTATTTGACTCAAGAGGATTGTTCTCAAGGTCCACAATTTCATCAAAAACAACATGCATGGATTCTTCTACTTTCAAGGTTCTTCTATTAAAACCTCTATAGGCTTTACTAGTTAATGAATATTCTAAGAATATAGCTTCATCTGCTTTAGAATCAAATTTACCCAAATTTTCTTTTCCATTGTTAACATTTGCATCCAAATATTTTTAAATGTGTTACATTAGGCTTTCTTCCTTTAAACAATTCATAGGGGGTAATTTTCAAGATTGGTTTAATAAGCATTCTATTTAGTACATAACAAGCCGTGCTCACAGCATCAGCCCAAAAATATTTAGGCACATCATATTTGTTCAACATTGTGCGAGCTAGTTCCTCTAAAGATCTATTTTTACTTTCTACAACTCCATTTTGTTGAGAAGTTCTAGGTGCAGAAAAATTATGCATAATCCCGTTTTCTTCACAAACTTTTTCAAACAATTCATTTTGAAATTCCCTACCATGATCACTTCTCAAAACTTTAATTTTCAAATCTTTTTCATTTTCAATCACTTTTGCAAATTTCTTAAAAGCTTTAAAGGCTTCACTTTTTAGTGTGAGAAAGAAAGTCCAAGTATATCTTGAGTAATCATCAACAATAACAAGAGCATATTAATTTCCCCCAAAGCTTTTTGTCCTTGAAGGACCAAACAAATCCATTTGCAAAACTTCTAAAGGTTTTGATGTAGAAATCACATTTTTTGATTGAAATGATGATTTTACTTGTTTTCCCTTTTGACATGCAGCACATAGTTTATCTTTTTCAAACTTTATTTTAGGCAATCCAATAACTAATTCTTTAGAAATTAGTTTGTTTAACTGTCGCATATGAATATGAGCAGCTCGTTTATGCCACAACCATGGATTTTCGTCTTTAACAACCAAACAAGTTATATCACTAGATGATGTATTATCAAGATCAATTAGATAGATGTTATTGTGTCTCATACCTTTGAAGGCGACTTCCTTAGAGTCCTTTTGATGAATAGTGCAGTAGTCACTCTCAAATATGACTTTGAGTTCTTTATCACATAATTGGCTTATGCTGAGAAGATTATGCTTTAGTCCTTCCACAAATACTACACCCTGAGAGGGTTTCTAGGAGATTAAGTGTTGCTGTTGTTCTTAGGAAAGCTAAGGTCAAGGTTCTTTACGTGATTCAGAGAAAGGTGTTCATCTCTTGTGGCTTCAAGAGATGTGTTTTCTTTCCTTATTCATTTGTTATCTGATTTAATATGATATTTGTTAGTGATTGAGTTAATCTCTTTATTTGAAGAGATTAACAACTTGACGTAGGATCTTTTGATTTGAACCAGTATAAATACTTGTGTTCAATCTTCTTCTCTATCTCTTTATTTTATCTACTATTGCTTTTAAAGGAATTGTTTTTTAATTTAATCAGTAAAATTTTAGAAAAATTTTAAAGTATTAATTTTATTACCTAAAACCAATTCACCCCCTCTTGGTTTCTGTCCAAATGCCAAACATTCCACTACGCGATACCAACAGTTGCTCCTAGCTGTGAAGCTAGTCCCGTCAAGCGATACCTACAGAGGCAGGGTGTGCAGAGGGGTTTGGCGCCTGATGTAACATCCCGTCAGGATATTACGGGTTTATAATTAAAATAAAGAAAAAATAAAATACTCAGCGCATTTAATAATACCTCATTTTCCCAAAGCGCGGGAAAATTTAAATTTTATTAAACGATCAAATAAAGTTTATAAATATCAACTACAATACCAAAATCACCATGTTATAAAATTACCCATCAGGGTTTACAACTATTTTCAAAAGCAATAAATAACATAAGAGTTTTCCCAAGTCGAACCCCTCTTCGCGATTAAGCTGCACCAGAGCCACCTGCATCATCAACATCTGCTCCCGTGTACCGCGTACACGATCATCGCCAAACACACGCAGATAGAGTGAGCTTAGCAGATAAATCATATATATATATATATATTACAGATATGTACATGTTCATATACACACATATTACCATACATAACTTGAATTTTCCACATTATTCTATCCTTTAATTCCTAGCATCTGACCCCCAATTAGATTGTTCGTGTTCTACATCTTTTAAGGATTACTTCAAGGTGACTTGTTGCCATACCTATCGGCCACAACGGATAGAGCACGTGCGGGAAAACATGCTACGGATCATACACCGCAACGCCAGGTAGAGTTCCCATATATGAACATAGTTCGTATCGTCCCAAGACTACCAAACTCGTCAGCCAACAACTAAGGAGGGCAATCTATCTGGACCCATCCGTACTGGCCACAACCAGCACACTCACACCAGCAACACTCGCCAACCCGAGCCACAACTCAAGGGTACCACGTGCTTAACCCCTATCCTAAGCCACAACTCAAGGGATACGTTCTGAGCCACAACTCAAGGAACACCAACAATCCCACCTTTAAAGCATCACTAGACAGCATCACTAGACGCATTGTAGATCACAGATACACAATCAAAACTCAAAGCTGCAGCAGTATAAATCACTTGGCGGGGGACACGTGCCGCCAGGCGTTGCCAGCTCCCAGACCGCCTGGCGGGTGTCGCGTACCGCCAGGCGCACAACGCCTTTAAATTTCTCTCGCATCAACGACCGCCTGGTGAAACTTCCTCTACCGCTAGGCGCACCAAGCCTCAAGATCCCTCTGTGATTTTGCTACCGCCTGGGGGTTCAGCCCCCCACTGCCAGGCACTACCTCTTCAGACCCTACCGCTGTTTTCACTACCGCCTGGCAGAATACCTCTCACCGTCAGGCGCCTCCCGCTATACAGATCCCCTATACTATTGCTACCGCCTGGCGGGTTGGACCCCACCGCCAAGCGCCATATCAGAACCTCGTCATGTACTGATTTATCTACACTCCACTCTGTTGTTAGTCTCCATTCTTGCATTTGTACTATCCAAAACACTCATTTTAATTGAATATGACAACACTAAGATTGGTTTATATCAGTATGAGCCCTCTCATCCTATCTTGCCTGTGTATTACAAAACTAAGATTATTTAGAAATCCGCCAACAACCAAATATCACACATATACATTTATTTCCGTAGTCTGACCACAACATAGTTAATTCTCCCATTAAGCTCACAGAACGCCTCCCTTATTTTTGGTACCCAATCTGACCAAAAAGCACTCAACTCACTACAAGTATATTTCAGCCCTAAAACTCATCTGTCAAAGTTCTCTTCTCACAGTCCACCCTATAATTACCCCATTTCATTAACCATACTTGAGTCTCCACTCTCCTAATTATGCAATCCATCTCGTAACCAAATTTCTTCACGCCCAAGCCTATTACACCCACTGCACGAATTTCCCCACATCCAGTCCGAACCAGTCCCACCAAGAACTCCAGCCTGCACTTGCTGTAACGCCGCTGCCTGGCGGTAACTGGTCCCCCCCGCCAGGCGGTGTATCAGACCTGAGAACCATTATGCTCTCTTTCGCCCCTGCTAACCTTCCCAACCACTACCTATCATCTATCTCAATACAATCTCTCCCATTTCGGCATAACAAATCCAATAATTTCATCCCTCTAATTCACTACCACTGTACCCCGCAAGGATCACAACTATTACACCCCAAGAGTAACCCGCTTTCATCCCCTTGATGTTAAATCACTGTTTCATTCACTTGTACCTACTAATGTGCAAAATGCACACCATACAATATCGAATTCATCTATTATTAACCATAAACAGCTTTCCCACCGATCAGATGTAGCCCAGAATTCTAGAAAACCCAAAAACAGGACAAAAATGGCCCCGCGCCGCCTGGCGGTTCACCCAGCCCCGCTAGGCGCTTCATCCGCAAACCCAAAAATTAGTGTAAATCCCAAGCATCGCCTGGCGGCCGAAAGTGTGCCGCCAAGCGGTTCCTTTCCCAGAACCCCAAAACAGCACATAACAGATGAGTCGCCTGGCGGTGGTTCATCACCCACCAGGCGGTTTCTGGAAATTTCCCAGAAACGCAGTATTTCAAGATTACAATAGTATATAGGCACTACAGATTATCATACATCACATCATAATATTGTTTGAAGCAAAAATAGCGGAGTCCAGCTCCCCTAACCTGGAATTCCTTCGCTTAAATTGACTTGTTTGAGATACTCCAACGATCACCACGTCTCCCCCTTCTTGGTGTGCTCACTCAACTTCAGCAGAACCTCACTCAATCCTCACTAATCTCTCTGATTCTCGTGCCCTAACTCAGGTTACTATTCCAGCTTGCCAAAACCTTCACTATGACCATTTTTTACCCTTTTAAACTTGGCTTTTAGTAGAGTTTAATTACCCAAAACGAAAATTTACCTATTGGTACTGTTAATTACCTTTTAATTGACCTTTATGATCTATTTTTCAGCAACCCAAGGCTGCCTCTCAACTATCTAGGGTTTTTCCCAACCTTTCATATTCAATTCAAAGCCAAAAATGCTAAAAATAAAGTTTTTAGTTTGATTCTCCAAGGTTTGAACCCATAACCATGCAATTACCAAATCAATATCACACCATCATGCCAATTCATGTTTCATGCTTAACAAATCCAATTCAGACATCATATCATACCAGAACATGATTTCATAGATTAAATAATAAAACAATAGCACAAAAGTTAGCATACATAGGACTCGAATCCAAGTTCTCTCACACAATCAAAGTACTCTCAACCAGACAAGCTAGTACTTTTCCACGTCATACCAACCATAATTTAATGTCATAATTATTTTCCCTCCCGTATTTATTAATTAATTATTTATTTAATTAATCAAATCCTACGGGTCTTACACCTGACAGTACGTGTCCTCCGCCAGGCGGTCTGGAAGCGTGGTGCGCTTTGCGACTCGTTGGCATCGCTAGGCGATACTGTTGAGGCAAAGGTGCTTCGTTCACTTTGATGTGCGTGATCTACAATGCTTTAGTGATACCTTAAAGGTCGGATTGTTGGTGTTTCTTGAGTTGTGGCTTAGAATGTATCCCTTGAGTTGTGGCTCGGATAGAGGTTAAACACGTGACATTCCTTGAGTTATGGCTTGGAATGGCATCTCTTGAGTTGTGACTCAGGATGACAGATGAACACAAGGAACTCTTGAGTAATGGCTCGGTTTGGCGAGTGTTGTCGGTGTGAGTGTGCGCATTGTGGCGTGTACGGATGAGTCCAGATAGATTGCCTCCTTAGTATTAAACTGACGAGTTTGGTAGTCTTGGGACATTACAAAGGTTATTCAGATTGGGAACTTCACCTGGCATTACGGAGTGTGGTCCGTAGCATGGTTTCCCGCATGTGCTCTACCAGTTGTGGATGGTAGGTGTGGTAGCAAGACATCTTGAGGTACTCATCAGAAGACGTAGAACACGGGAAACATGGTGTCAATCATGTGATATGAAATTAAAGAATGAAATTCCTTTAATGTATTGGTATTGATATAAATATATGCATGTTTTATATGTATATTTGTTAACTGTTAGCTCACCCTATCTACTTGTGTTTGACGATGATCATGTACGCGGTACATGGGAGCAAATGATTTATAGGTGGATCTGGTGAGGCATAGAGCCTGAGCGGGAATAGTTGGGAGAGGATTTTCTCAGAGTTTCATTATTTTATGTATTTTAAGGATTATGTAAACATTTGGATTATTGAACATGGTTTCTATATTTGAATTTTATCAATTATGAATTTGAGATATTTCACGATGAAATAAAGTTTTAAATTTCCTGTGATTTGGGAAATGTTGTTATAATAATTGACGGATAATTATTATTTTCTTTATTTTATTATGAAAATTCGTAATATCTTGACGAGATGCTACATTTGTCTCCGAGAAATGGCTCATTCTGCTCGTTGGCACTGTCACACGTGTTACAAATCCTCCACGCATCCTTGAAATGCATCTCTTGGTAACCTGATCACTGCACATCTTCCACAAATAGGGGTTATCCCAAATATAAACCTAGCATCACTCTTGAGTTTATCACATTGAACTTTGGATGCTAGGGGAGGAAAAACAGAAACAGCAAGATAATTCACAATGTTAGCAAACCATAGGGAGGGAAAAGAGGCAGAGAGTGTCAACAAACTTTCATCGGGAAAGTCATCCCGGATAGGTAAAACATCATCAACAAACCTCTCTATCTTGCTTAGGTAGTCTACAACCAAATTCTGTGCTCCGCTCCTATCACGGATCTCCAAATTAAACTCTTGGAGCCAGAGCATCCATCTTATTAGTCACGGTTTCGACTCCATCTTCTTCAACGGGAACTTCAGAGCTGCCTGGTCAGTAAACACAACAACAGGAAAACCAAGCAAGTATGATCTAAATTTCTCAAGTGCGAAAATAATTGCAAGAAGTTCTTTTTTTGTTGTGGTATAGTTCACTTGAGCAACATCTAACGTCCTAGAGGCATAATGGATCACTCGAGGCTTCTTGTCAATCTTTTGTGCAAAGACAACTCCCACAGCATAATTTGATGCATCGCACATGAGCTTGAATGGGGTTGTCCAATCCGGCGCCTGAATGATAAAAGTAGTGGTCAGGGCCTTCTTGAGGCAATCAAAAGCCTATTTGCATCCTTCATTAAAGATGAAGTCAACATCCTTTTGCAACAACTTGAATAGTGGAAGGGCCTTCTTGTTGAAATCCTGAATAAAGCGCCTGTAAAACCCTGCATGGCCAAGAAAAGAATGAACTTCTTGCATAGAAGAGAGGTAAGGCAACTGTGAAATAACTGAAATCTTGGCAGGGTCAACTTTTATGCCTTTACTCGAAATTATGTGCCCCAAAACTATGCGTTGTTCTACCATGAAATGGCATTTCTCAAAATTGAGAACAAGGTTAGATTTGATGCACCTATTCAAAACTTTGTCCAGACTGTCTAAACATGTATCAAAGGAGAATCGATAAACAGTAAAATCATCAAATTAACACCTCTATGCAGTTTTCAAGAAAATCACTAAAAATGCTAAGCATGAAACGCTGGAATGTGCTAGGGGCATTGCATAGGCCAAAAGGCATCCTCCTATAGGCAAAAGTGCCAAAGGGGCAGGTGAATGTGGTTTTCTCTTAGTCCTCAGGTGCAATATGAATTTGAAAGTAACCAGAAAAACCATCAAGAAAGTAGTAGTGGGATTTACCTGCCAAGCGCTCAAGCATCTGATCAATAAAAGGCAGGGGGAAGCGGTCTTTCCTGGTTTCTTGATTTAGCCTTCTGTAGTCGATGCAAATTCTCCAACTATGTTGCACCCTGGTTGGAATCAACTCCTTTTTTTCATTCTTAACTACAATGAGGCCTGTTTTTTTAGGAGCAACATGGATGGGGCTAACCCACTTACTGTTTGAAATAGGATAGATGATCTCAGCTTGTAGAAGCTTGGTCACCTCCTTCTTGGCAACATCTGAGATCATAGGGTTGAGTCGCCTTTATGGTTGTCTCATTGGCTTTTCTCCATCTTCCAATAATATCTTGTGCATGCATGTTGATGGGATAATAACATGAATGTCAGCCAATGTCCATCCAATCACCTTTTTGTGCTTTTTAATAACATGCAACAACCTCTACTCTTGTTCAGGAGTAAAGGAGGTAGAGATGATCACAAGCAGTCTTTGCTTATGCTCCAAATAGACATACTTTAGGTTGTCTGGTAGGGGTTTCAACTCTGGAGTGCCGGATGGTGGCTGAATATCAAGAACCAGAGGGGAAGGAGAAATGGGTTCCACAGCCTGTACCTTAGCATAACAATCAGATGCATATGTATTTCCTGCAACATGGTTAGTGCATTCTGACCATGTAACATCAAAATCATATGGTATAACACCCAAAGATTCAAACTCAGAATCAACATCAAAATCAAAATCATAATGTGAATCAAAGTCAATACCAGTGCATGAAAATTTAGACAATTCAGACATAGATGCATATTTCATGCAATGCAAACAGTGGAAGTCAAAAATATGTCCATCAATAGCATCATCAATGATATCAACGTGAAAAATAGAGTGATCCTCATAAGGATGTTTCATGGCATCCAGAATATTAAAACGCACAACAATATCATTAAACTCCATGGACAATGTACCTGCATGGACATCAATCTTGGTTCTTGCTGTTTTCAAAAATGGTCTTCCTAAAATGATTAGTGCAGAACCATGTGAAAATCCCTCTTCCATATCAAGAATGTAAAAATCAGCAAGGAAAATCAATTCACCAACATGAACTAAAACATCATCAACTAAACCTGCGGGGTGGGCAACACTTCTATTTGCCAAATGAATCACCACACCCGTAGGTTGCAAGGGTCCAAGAGAAAGAGATTTAAAAATAGACAAAGGCATTACATTTATTGAAGCACCAAAATCAAGCATTGCATTTTCAAATTTATTGTTACCTATGATGCAAGGTACACAAAATGTACTTGAGTCCTTGCACTTCTCAAGAATCTAAGGAACAAATTTACCTATCAATGCGGACACATTTCTCCTTATGTTGATCTTCTCATTTCCCTTTAGCCTCCTCTTGTGCGTGCACAACTCCTTCAAGAACTTTGCATATCTAGGGATCTGTTTAATGGCATCCAATAGAGGTATGTTCACCTCCACCTTCTTGAATGTTTCTAAGATCTCCCTGTCAACCTCTTCCATCTTTTTGCTTGGAATGGCTCTTGGAGGGAAAGGAAGAGGGATGGAAGGTGCAATAATAGAGGTGGAAGGCATAAGAGTCACACTAGATGTGGAAGGACCGGCTGCATGAGCATCACACTTTCTCTGAAGTGTGACAAGGTTGACTTCCTTTTCAGGTGTGGGCTGAGCAGTGGGAACTTCAATCTTCTTCCTAGATCTCAATATGATAGCACTAATATTTCTCGGATTTTCAACTATTTGTGATGGTAGCTTGTCAGAATTCTAAGCCTGTGCTTGGTTTAACTGAGTGGCCATTTGCCCCATTTGATTTGTCAGACTCTAAATTGAAGCTCTAGTCTCCTGTTGGAATTGCATATTTTGAAGGGTCATCATCCTAACTAACTCCTCGAATGAAGTAGAAGATGAAGGTGTAGCAGGAGATGAGGTAGGAGCAAGGACAAATGGAACTTAGGCAACTTGTGGTGCAGGTGCAATTCTTTGTTGTTGCTGAGGAGGTGGCTGCACATTTTGAACTTGTTGGTTTTGCTGCTATTGTTGGTTGCCCCATCTCAAATTAGGATGATTTCTCCAACCTGGATTGTATCTGTTGGTGGATAAATCATGGTTTTGCTGGTGTTGCTAGGGCGGCCTATTGTTGAAAATGTTAGCAGTATAGACTTGAGGCGTATCAGAAGGTGCAGAAGTTGTGGCCTGTTGTAAGGCGGGGCAAGAATCTGTGAAATGATCAACTGATGTACAAATGCTACAAACTCTTGTAGTAGAAGGTGCAACTCTTTGATTCGCAGCAAGTTGGTTGACTAAGGTGGTAAGAGCATCAATCTTGATCTCCAACTTCTTAGTGTATTTGGCAGCTGCTATATCATGAACTCCCTTAACAACAATTACATCATTTCTTGCGCCAAATTGCTGAGAGTTAGAGGTCATGTTCTCAATCAATTGCCTCGCTGCTGCTGGGGTTGAATTACCAAGAGCACCACCACTCGCAGCATCAATCATGCTTCTATCCCTATGGTGCAAGCCTTCATAAAAATACTGAAGAAGTAGATGCTCAGATATCTGGTAGTGTGGGCAACTAGAACACAAATTCTTGAATCTCTCCCAATATTCGTAGAGACTGTTCCCAGACTGTTGTTTGATGCCAGAGATCTCCTTTCTTATTACTGTTGTTCTAGACGCAGGGAAGAATTTGGCCAAGAACAATCTCTTCAAGTCATCCCAGCTCGTGATGGACCTGGGTGCAAAGTAATACAACCAATGCTTTGCATTGCTCTCCCAGGAATGAGGAAAAGCTTTCAAGTACACATGATCTTCTTGGACATCTGCAGGCTTCATGGTGTAGCACACAATATGGAACTGCATCAGATGCTTACACGAGTCCTCACCTACAAGTCCATGAAACTTTGGCAACAAATGGATTAATCCAGTTTTTAAAACATAAGAAATTTCCTCCTCAAGATACTGAATGCATAATGAGTCATAAGTGAACTCAGGTGCAGTCATCTAACTCATTGTCCTCTCATGAGGTGGAGGTTGAGCCATGCTACCAGTTTCAAAATGAATGTCAAAATGATCAGAATACATAGTATGCTCAAAATGATCAAAATGCACAAAAATAGGAGTATCAGGTGAATCAAGAAAGGTCACAGAATATGCAGGATGCATAGATGGATTCCTATTATGCCTAACTCCTTTGTGGAAGGTCCTATCAATCTCAGGATCAATGGGTTGTAAGTCGCTTGGATTTCCCTTAGTCATGCACCAAAATACATTAATTCTAGTGGTATCGGCATAACAAAGGGTAAAACTACAAGTATACTCAAACGAATTCCAAATGACTTGAAAATTGGTAGGATTGTCCCTTGAGTGATCACACAGTACCATAAAAAAAATCAGCTCAAAACTCAGTGTAAGTATTTTTAAAAGTTTTTCAAAAGTGAAAACAATGAAGAAAAATTACGAAAAATATTGATGAAACATAGAAAACGGCATTTTCTAGAGAATCTAAGTTTCATAACCAGCAGTGTGGGTTACCACAAGGTAGGAAATTAAATTCCACCCCAAATGCATAAAAAATAATAGTGATTCTGATAACCAGAACAAAAGTTATGGTCTTTTGAAGTTTGATTGAAAATTAGTCCAATTTTTTTTTAAATCTCTCAAATCATACCATACCAGATGCTCCAACCATTTTTCCCATCAAGTTCAAGGTTTTAGAAGTGGGGAGAAGAAATTGTCAAGTGAAAACAAGCACCAAGCTACCAGAACAAAATTCCACAAGTTAAATGCCAGAATTCGACACTATTCATGCACTATTCACTACTCTAGAAATGACATTATTCATGTGTTGCGACACTATTCACTCTACCACACAAACAACACGCACACTACACAAAAACACTATCATAATGAACATATACCAAATCAACCACACTTGAACGGCACAAACACCAACGCACTAAACACAAACACACTGAAAATTTTACTTCGAACAAAGCTATTGGTCCCCGGCAACGGTGCCAAATTTGATAGAGGTCGTACCCCACCAAATTAAAACAGATAAATGCACTATGTGGTAACCAATTAGAGTCGTCTCCCAATGACCAATGTTCTTGTTCAAAGCTTCATTTTGCAGACAAACACAACACCTATAACACAGGGGGGATTTGGCAGATTCACTTTCAACACAAAATTACTAAAATTTAATAGAGAAACTTAATTGAACAGAATTCAAAATATATTGATTCCTTGATTCCACTAAAAATCCACCAATCACATATTACCAAATTACTTGTTCTATTCGATTTTGCTCTCATGAACCCTAAGTTAATCAACTACACAAAAATTACCATGGATTCATTATGTCATTAAGCACAACAAATTTCAGGCAACTAACACCCACAGGTTTAAGCAAGCTGTGATAGAACCATAAACAATAAGCATGAATACGAGCCATTAATGTGCACAAAACACGAATTTGAGATTAAACATGCATCAAAAACATATTTCATCATGAAAACGCAACCTAAACCAGAGTCAAATCCGAACACAACCCAGAAACGACCAACAATCTCATGGTTTCATTTCAATTTATTCAAGGAATCAATACAAAAAGCTTAGCTAGACATGGAAATGGAGCATACAAGCCCTTCAAAATATGATTTACAAAAACAGAACATCAAACCCTAACTTGGGTATTATTCAAACACGATTTCAAGACCATAAGAGAAATTTTAAAGCTTCCATGAAACAAAACTGGTTGTTGTCATATAAAAACGAAAAACCCCATACATAGGTGTTTCAAGTCGATACAATCCACAAAATGTCCAAGCTAGCAAATGAATTCAAAACGTATAACCCACATTGGGTGTTGTCAAATGTGCATAAAAACACTAAAAATAAGTGCTAAAATGTTAAAACTGTAAGAGGCACCTCCATGGTCACCACCCAAGCTTTCAAAATGCAAAAATGGAGGTTGGAGAAGAAAGAGTGCAGTTGCCATGCTAGAAAACCCTAAAAAAACATGGTCACGTCAAATATGCCACTCCTATTTACAAAAGTGTCACTCTGCCACTCAGAATTACAAAAAGGCCACAAAGAGCTGAAAATGCTGGCCCAATGACATGGACGGGCTGAGTGACATGGCGTAGACATGGCAATGATGTGGAAATCACGTGGCAACTCTCTTTTGACCTTAAGATAAATGTCCAAGCTCCAAAATTTGCTCCATATAATACCTAAAAATAATTAAAAACGAAAATTAGGTCAAGTAATGTGAAATTAACCCAAATTCGGAACAATGGCCCAATAAAGCCCAACATATGAAAACACTCTAAAGATAAACAATTAAGCACTGAACAAATATCAAATGGGTACACAAAGGCTAGTGGAATGGAGGAAAATAATGACTTACCAAGATGTCTCCTCCCCTTACCTTAGTTATTATGGAAAATACACCAAGGTTCTATCGAGACTTTGGTGATAATTTTTTTTTCTTCGTTGTTGTAACTTCTCTCTCTTTCAATGGATCCACACAAAAGCTTCTCTCTGTTTTTTTTTCTAGCTTATCTCTTTCGCTCTTTATTTCTCTTACCCCAGCCTTATTTATACTATATTAGGTAATCATTACTTCTAGTTTGATTCTTAATTAACTTAGTTCCTATACTATTTTGATTCCATTAGTTCTCAACATCAGTCCTAGAGTGAAAGGATAAAAGATAGAATCGAATATGCTAACATTAAATGTTTCTGATCTCTTCAATTTATATATACATATATATATATATATATTCTTTTTTTCTTTTCTTTTAATTTTTATTAGATATGATAATAAATTTGTCATTCACTTGTTATTCAATCCATTGTCACTTTGTTTTCAAAGCACATTTGATTTTTACCCATTTTCCATTTATTCATTTTGCATTTATTCAAACTTTTGTATATAAATTCATATATCGATTATTATTAAACATTTATTGTATTATTAGTTTCAATAATATATATATATATATATATATATATAGAATATTCAACCATCATATATATTATAAGTACTATCAACATGTTTTATCAATGAAGATCTTAAATATGGTTTCTTTAAAATATATCGACTTGATCACAAAAAAAAAAATTGTTAACGATGTATATAGTATGATTATTGGGATTTTATTTTGTAATGTTAGAAATAATGAAGATAAATAATATAACTCCAATACATTGTACGTGAAAAGTAATCTATCATTAACTTTTAGGTGTTAACATACTAAACATATTGTGGTATAAATTTTTTGGATGTTAGAAAACTGGCCTAAGCTCTTATTATTATGGACAATGAGTTTTTAGTAGAGTATAGTTAGTTTGAATGCTGTATTATGGACCTAATAGTATTATGGAGTTAGTAGTATAGGATTTTCCTTTTAAGTCTTATATAATGAGCAAAGTAATATAGGATGTACTAAAAACACTTTTATAAAAAGAAAGTGTTTTTGTAAAGAGATTATTAGGTTTTAGAGTAGTTGATAGATAAAAAGAAAGAAATGGAATAATGAAATGAGATCATAGTGCAATTTTTCTTTTCTAGTGGTGTCATAATGTTCATTTGTCAACACCAACTGATAAAAACTTTCAGTATCACTCCTTTTTACATTTTTCTACTCCTTATCACTCCATTCCAAACCATAATAAACTGGTTTCATATGCACATTTTGAAATTTATTTTTTATGTTTTTCAGTTTGGGTTTTTATAAATATAATTTAATTGTCATTTATATTTTATAATTCATGATAGAATTACTTTTTATATTTTATAAGTGATGTTTATAAACGGACATAAAGCATTCAAAGTAACCATTTAAAAGATTGATTGATGATTACAAAACATTAAATTAAAACATAAGAATGATGAATAAAAAGATAAAAAAGCTTAACATGCAAAATTATAATAGATTCAGTTACACCAAACACAAACCAAAATCCAATAAAAAATGTGCAGGAGCATTTTTTAGTGTGACAAAAGGTTCTATTCAAGGTCAGTTCAAGAGTAAAGCGATTCGTTTTAGGCCTCTAGCAAAAGAAGACCTAAAAAAAATCTTTTATTACTAATGTTTCTCTAATTAAATTAATTATAAAATTATGTTTAAGAAAAAATACCTAAAAAAATTTTATTTGTAATACTTATATACCTCTATTAAATTAATTATAAAATTATTTTAAGAAAAAAAGGCCCCAAAAAAATATTTTATTACTAATATATCTCTATTAAATTAATTATAAGTTTATGTTTGAAATAAAATTTAATTAAATTATTATTGTCTGATAATTTTTATTGGTATTAAAAATGAAAATTAATGAGTTAAAACTTTTTTTAGTAAATTATAGTTTTGTTTACGAAAAAGAGAATGATTAGATATCTTTATTCTCTTAGAACTGATATGTATTCTATTTTCTTCTTTTATCTTTTTGTGACTTCTCTTGCCTCTCCTTACTTTCTTCTCTTCTAAGAATCATTTTTGTAGGGGTTTTACAATATTACATTCGTTGAATCTCAGGTTGTTCGTGTGTATCAATTTTTTCACCCTCATTTCTGATTAGTATGTTTTTTCTTTTTATTTGTGTTCCTATTATTTTTATGTTGTTTTGGATTTGTATTAGAATTATAGATGCGTTTCTTTTGCTCAGTTTTGTTTTTTGATACTTTTCGATTTACGGGTTTTGAGAGTTTTTTTTCATATATATTACCCACTTACTATCGAGTTGAGAAGAACAATAATTTTTTTAATTATTTTTATTAATGATTAATCTTAAAACAAACTCTGTAGGTTTGTGAAAAAGATAAGACTTGAGAAGGAGAAAGAGACTTGAGATTTCAAGATACTACAATTCTACTATTAGGTCTATTTTATTGACATCCAAAACCATTATTTTAATTCATTCATTTTATATACTTGTCTTTAGTAGTGTTTTATATATTATAATTTTTTATTTCATATAAAAATATATGAATGTGTCAACTAAAAAATTTGAATTAGACTATTCAAAAATCCAAAAGAAGAGAAGAATTGAGGCATTAATTGCATCACAAAAAGGAGCTATGAATAAATTTATAAAAATAGATAAGAAAAATGAACTAGAAAATATAGGTGGGTGTTCTTTGAATGAACAAGATAATAACAATATAGATATAGGTGAAAGCAACAATAGAGAAAGAAAAGTAGTTAGTGATGAGGATGATTTTAATTCTCAAACTCATGACAACGAGGATGAGATTGAGAGACTGGATAATGATTTTACTCTTCACAAAAATATATACGATCCAAGTCAATGGAAGAATATTGATACAAATTTGAAAGATTTATTGGTAGAAAAAGATCCTATTAAAATCATTAATATAGATTTTCCTAAGGATATACATTCAAACATTGCCTAATGGAGAGAAATACGAAAGAAGATGGCTGATTTATTTTAGAGATTTAGATAAAGTCTTTTGTTTTTGCTGTAAATTGTTTAGTGTTGTTTCTCGTACAAGTAAATTAGCTAACGGAGGGAGTAATGATTGAAGAAATTTTAGTAATAAGTTGAAGAGACATGAAATATCAAATGAACATATTACTAAAATGAATGAAGGGATTGATTCAAAAATGAGATTGAAAAAAAAAATAAAACAATAGACAAATATGTTCAAGAACAAATAAATAAAGATAGAGAACATTGGAGAAATGTGTTGTTAAGAATTATTGAAGTTGTTAAAACTGTTGGTAAAAATAACTTTGCCTTCCGTGGAAACAATGAAAAGATTTATCAAGAACAAATAAAACAATAGACAAATATGTTCAAAAACAAATAAATAAAGATTGAGAACATTGAAGAAATGTGTTGTTAAGAATTATTGAAGTTGTTAAAACTGTTGGTAAAAATAACTTTGCCTTCCGTGGAAACAATGAAAATATTTATCAAGAAGCTAATGGAAATTTTTTAAGTCTAATTGAAATGATTGCAGAATTTGACCCAATTATGCAAGAACATATTCATCGAATTAGAGATGATGAAATTCATAACCATTACCTTGGGCATAATATAGAAAATGAATTCATAAATTTCTTAGCAAGTGAAATCAAAACAAAAATTTTAAAAAAAAATTAGGGATGCAAAATATTATTCAATCATACTTGATTGCACCCCAGATATAAGTCATCAAGAGCAAATGTCTTGTGTATTACGGTGTGTAGATATTTCATCAACTCCTATACAAGTTAATGAGTATTTTTTTTAGAACTTTTAAAAGTAGATGATACAAGTAGAAAAGGTCATTTTGATGTTATTGTTGATGAATTAAAAAATCTTCAACTTGATATTAATGATCTTAGAGGACAAGGATATGATAATGGATCTAATATGAAAGGAAAACATTAGGGTGCGTAGAAAAAATTTCTTGATATTAATCCTAGATCATTTTATACTTTGTGTGGTTGTCACAGTTTAAACTTAATACTTTGTGATACGACTAACTCTTGTCCAAAAGCTACATCTTTTTTTGGTGTGTTACAACGTATATATACTTTATTTTCTTCTTCTACAAAAAAGGTGGAAAATTTTACAAGACCATATACATAACTTAAGTCTTAAATCATTGTCACAAACACGTTGGGAAAGTTGTATTGAAAGTGTGAAAGTTGTAAGATTTCAATTAGTTGAAGTTAGTGATGATCCTAAAATAAAAAGTGAAATTGATTGTTTAACAACTTATGAACTAGAAAACTTTGTTTTTGTTAGGCATGAATATTTGGTATGACATTTTATTTGCAATTAACTCTGTTAGTAAGAACTTACAATCAAAAGATATGTGCATTGATGAAGTTATTGAGCAATTAAAAGGTCTTCTTTCATTTTTTGAAAAGTATAGAGAAAATGGATTTGAAAATGCATTGATTCCTTCCAAGGGGACCAAGTTCATTCCTTCCAAGGGGACCAAGTTCAATCGTAAAATTCTATTTCAACAATTTTCCACACTGAGCTTGTTTCAAAATCTTCCTCTAATCTTGAGTCAGTAATTTTCTTTATATCCCCATTAGAAAGTATGGAGGTTACTCACTGACTTATGTGATTATAATTAACAGAAAATAGCATAGCGGTAAAATATAATATTACAATTGTGGTCAATATTACCATATCACTATAATCATTCCTTTTCTTTATGAAAATATCATAACAAGTAATATACATTTTGCTCTTTCAAAAATCCTATGGTTTGTATGAAATTGTCATAATATTGGACAAAGGTTTAGATAAGAATGCCACAAATATCATCATACACAACAATTAGCACAATGAAAAAGTAAAATAGCAATTGAATGATACACCTTTTTACCACATGTTAAGATACATTCGGTGCTAACTATATACATGTCCTTTCAAACATATATCTGAAACCAACTTAGTAAAGAATATAATCACATCAAACCTATTCTTGTAGTCAAGACAACATGTAAAAGACATAAATCAACATATTAGGTAGAGATTGGTCAAGTATAACAAAGTAAAAAAAAATTACTTCTTAAGAAACATAGTAGAAGTTTCAGAACCTACGTGACAACCCAATTCAAACTATGTTTGAGAACTTACATATCTTAGAATCCTAGAATCCTAAATTGAAATTAAAATTAAAATTAAAATTAAAATTAACAATTACTGTTAAAACCTTATTTCGTCCAGACAAATAAATTTATTTTCAAAAATAAAATTAATAATAAAAATTAGTAGAAAAAATTGAAATAGAGTTTGTAAAAGAAAATTGAAAATTTGGAATAAAAATTAATTGTTTTAATTAATTAGAAATTAAAAAAAAATCCTATTTGTAACCACATCCCTATTTTCTTCTTATCTTCGCTCTAAAATTTCCTCCTATACAAAACTGACAGGTGTTGGTTCTTTTGCACCTCACAATCACTCACATGCACTCATTTCTTTCCTCTCATTCACTCCCTTTACGCACACTGCACTCTCATTCCTAGAGCTGTCAATTTAGCCCAACCCACAGGGTTTGGCCCTAGCCCACGTGGGTTGGGGCCAAAAAAGCCCACACAACCAAAAAAGGCCCCACTAAAAAGCCCACAGGGCCAAATAGCCCACAAAAGCCCTGTGAGCCAAGGCTAGCCCATGGGCTTTTCTCTAAACATGAAAAAAAAAGTTTATATGACAAAAATTCACAGCTTCCGGACCCCAATTAATTGTACCAGCCATTGTAAGAGAAATAAAAACATCATTCACTGAAATTTGTACATAAATCAAATAAAACTCATTCCAAAAAGAGATGTGACTTCATACAGCACCTTCACAACCCTATAATTCATTCATTCCAAATCAAGAATCACCTTATATCAATAAATGAAGGCACCACTGCCAGAAAATAAAATAAAATACACTTACTCACCCTGCACCCAAAGTCCAAGAGCAATACCACATTTCATAAATTAAGTATTGAATTAACTTCTTTAGTGTACACAAGTTCTTGAGAAGTAATCAAGTCCCAAAATGCATTCCAACTATGACTAACCTAAAATTGCATTAAAAGTTTAAAGTTTAGAGTTTAAACCTATAAAATCAGGTACTGGAACACATGTTTCCCATTCTAAATTTTGTCTTGAAACAACAAAAGAAGATAAACTTCGGTTTGAGTATATAAGCAAGCTCGGCCAAAGCAAATTATTTGAAAGGATCCAACAAAATTTCATTGTTTGACAGCACATGGCTCAAAGACTTTACTTTTTTCATCCAAAACTTTCATTTTTTTAAGATTTTACATACAACTTTTTAGTGATTCCCTCATGGCTCAAATAGAAGCTAAAAGCGTGTTCATGTGAAGTAATAATTGAACCTGTCAATCTTCAACATCTTCAAAAACTTTAGACTCATCAATGATTCCTTCATGTCCAAAAATATCATGCACAACTTCATCTATCTCAGAAACAATTGACAAACAATCAAACTAATAGTCTAGAGTTAATTATTTAATGTAAAGTAATTTTAAAAACAATAATATATAAACTTACCACTAGGATTTTCAGAAAATCCGTATAACCAACTTTGAGTACAAATTAACATTTGTACATGATCAGGAAGAATAAAGCTTCTATATTTGGAAAGTACATGCCCACCTTTGCTAAAAGTTGACTCTGAAGCAATAGTAGTAATGGGAATACTAAGCACATCTTAAGCCATTATAGACAACATAGGGAATTTTTTCTCATTAGTCTTCCAATATTTGAGCACATCGAAATCTTCACTTTCTTCATCATCTATTGTTGGTTCATCTAGGTAAACATCTTCCTCGCTCTTGCCAATTATAGATTTTGATACATTTTGATACATTTTAAAATCCTACAATTAATGTATGACTAATTATAAAAACAAAATAAGAATAAATGAAAATAATGAACACTAAGTAAAAAACACTTACTGAAATAATCCTTGACCTTTTGGTCTTACTCTCTTCGATATTGGATTGAGACATGGAGATGAATTCCTTAGGAGATTGGGAAAGAGAACCACAAGAGATAGACAAGTTCTTTGCATATTCTCTAAACAACATCTTGAACTTTTCTAACACTTTCTTAGTTTTCTCTTCATAAGTTATAAGATCCAATTTTTTATAACAATACATTATAAAATCAACCTTTAGTCGTGGGTCAAGGATAGCTCCAAAAGCTAACACAATACTATACTCCTTCCAATACTTTTGAAATTTCTCCTTCATATTCAAAGCCATTGTCTTTAAAATGACATCTTCATTCAACAAATTTTCTTCAATGATTAATTGAATCTTCCAAATTTCCATAAAATACAAATTTGAAGTGGGATAGGATGAACCAGACATCATGTTTGTGATGTCATAAAATGGTTCTAAGAATTGACACATTTTCTCTCCCCTACTCCATTCCTCAGAAGATGGACAATTTTTATAACTTCTATCCACCACTTTGAGAATTTCAAAAGCTTTTTTGTATCTTATTGCACTTTCAAGCATCAAATAAGTCGAATTCCATCTTGTAGTCACATCTAATCTCAACCCAATGCTCATATTTATGCCAACATCACTAACACATTCTTTGAATTTGAGAGTTCTTCCATCCGATGATTTAACATACTTAACACTCTCTCTAATGTTATGAAGTGCTTTGTCAACCACCTTTAAACCATCTTGAACTATCAAATTAAGAGTATGAGCACAACATCGAACGTGAAAAAACTCACCATCACACAATAAATTTCTCTGAACACAAAGATGACTTTTTAAAATATCTTGTAAGGTATTATTTGCAGAAGCATTATCCAAGGTAATGGAGAAAATTTTCTTATCAATACCCCATTGCTTTAGGCAATCAAATACAACACTTTCTAGTTCAGCACCCGTGTGTGGTGGTTTCATTCGACAAAAGTTAAGAATCTTACTTGTCAATTTCCAATTTTCATCGACAAAATGTGTAGTTAGGCAAATATAACCCTTAGAAGTAATTGCAGTCCAAACATCAGAAGTTAAACAAATTCTATGAGGAATCCTAGACATGATCTGCTTAACTTTATCACTCTCTTCAATGTATTCCTTCTCCATATCTAAAACAGTGGTGTTCCTACATTTCATGTCAACCTCAGGATTAATGTATTTTATCCACTCCCTAATTCCTTCATACTCAACAAAATTATAAGGAAGACCATGTTTAATTATGGCTCTTGCAAGTAACTTACGATGAACCTTTTGATTGATTTTCTGTGTCCCAAACTTTCCTTCTTGATCAAGACTGAGATCCTCATCTATGTTTGCAATACTTTTACATGAATAGATATGTCGACTTAAATGTGAAGTCCCATAATTGTTTTTGGTTTTAGGATTTTTGCCAACTTTGTAGTGATGGCCACAATACTTACACGAAGCCTTTTCAATTCCATCCTTGTCTTTACCTACTCTTGTGAAAAAATTCCAAACATTTAATGCTTCTTTTTTATTTGTGGCAGCACTTTCAGATGGACCAAGAGTTTCAGATACAAGATCATCATCCAAATTCAAAGGGTTACTCTTAGAGGGATCCATATCTTAAAGTTATTCTACACAACTGCATAGAATATTTTAGCACAAATGATTCAGTCTTCATTATAATGATTAAAATTGCTAAAGAATATAGATGTGACAACTTATACACAAAATATCCCAGTTAATAGCACATATATACACAAAGAATATATCTACATTTGTACATTACTAATTTAACATTTGTGCACCATATATCTAATATATCTAACGTAAAACAACATACTGACAATTTTTTAATTAAAAGCCATATATGCATCAAATGTACTAAAATTTGATGTAAAGGTCATTATTTTATTATTAATAGAATATAATATAACTATAATACAAACAATTATGTCAAAATGCAGATGTTGGAAAGTAATAATAAAATAAATTCTTTAATTTGCTTTATATCCTATGCTACTTCGGAAAATATTTATAAGATGTAGTAATTACAAAATCAATAACAATAACATCAACAGCTTTATCTCACTAGGTGAGTTGGGATGCATGAATAACAAAACCTACTAGTCTAAGTTAAAAAACTAAATTTCTTGGGATATTATTGACCGTGTTTAATAATTTCCTCCAATAATTTTTGCTCCAGTGTTCTTCTTGTCCACCCTCTACCCAAGGCTAAAATATAAAAGAACAACATACAACCCAATGCCCTCATGATGACTCTACTGACCAATGCAG
>Ga0214543_1002926_pt1 | contig 33564 bp, 13 predicted proteins | sample CNSS2metaG_FD_160094 | JGI IMG/M metagenome (GOLD analysis project Ga0214543, IMG submission 160094) | Root nodule microbial communities from cowpea collected in UCLA plant growth center, Los Angeles, California, USA - CNSS2 | ecosystem: Host-associated > Plants > Roots > Nodule | place: USA... | reverse complement strand
TTTATAAAAAATATTTAATTGATATATGGAACAATAAAAAAATGGGTATGGGTATGGGTATAAGAAAATACCCGTTACCCGGTGGGGATGGGGATGAGTCAAAAGTTGTATACCCGTTGGGTTTGGGAATGGGGATGGGGATGAATTTTTATTATGGGGATGAGATCATGATACCCGTACCCGCCCCGCCCCGTTGCCATCTCTATTGGTCATGCCTAGAACTTAAAGAGTAAAAGAAGAGAATTTTGTCGATAAGATAAAATATTATATGCTAAATAAAATATACTAGAATAAATGATTCAGTAATTTAAAATTTTTGCATCTTTTTCTTTACTGTAGCTTCCTATATACATTTGTTATAATTGGTGTAGAATTATAACTTATTCATTGATTTTATTTACAAAATCTATCTTTTTATTACAATTTTATATATTATTTTTATCTCGAGGATATTTATAGTTTACTCATATCAAAATTTTAAGAAATCCAATCGTAATACTTTAAACCACTCTACGACTCAATTTTTTTTGTTGTTGAAAAAAATAACGAAATAACCAAAGATTTTTTTAATTAACTAATATCTATAAATTTAAAATAAAGTGATATGGTGTTGGAATTTGAAGAATTAGAATAACATCAGATTATGATTTAGATGGAGTAACAAATATCAATTTTTTTTAACAAATTTTAAAACTAGAATAGAAATAAATGATATTTTGTAATATATGTTTTGACTGAAAGTTGAGGTATTTGCATGTATAAGAAAGTTTATGAAATAATTGTGGTAAGGAGATTACAGTAAATAATCTATTTGAATTTAATTAGCCCTTAACACGGAATTAGGAGTGTAAAATGAATGAAATTGGGTTTTAGGCAATCTTAACAAACCTAAACACGAGTTATGAAATATGATATATGAAATAAGAGATATGAGATATGAAATATTATGAAGTAGGAATTACTTATATGCATTTAGTTTTGTTGGGTTGCATCTGAGCTTCACAACAGAACACAACACACCTCACACAATCGTCAATGGCTAATTCAACTCTCTCATATCTCTTTCTCGCTCTTCTCTGCGTTCACTCGATCTTCCTCGTCTTTGCGTATGCTGATTCCCATTTCGAAGGCTTCGAAGCCGAAGATGACGATGAAATCGAAGACGCTTCTATCGATCCCGCGTCTCTCCGATCACCGCCACTCTCCGACCCCACTCCACTCGCCACCGATCCAACTCCCCAACCTCCACCCTCCGATCTCCCCAAGTCCCCTCCCGCTACCACCACCACCACCTTCGATTTTTGGGACGACGACGAATTCGAGGGCGTTCCAGTCGAACACGCCGCCCCCGAACCTCCCTCCGACCCCAAATCCACTGAAAACGCCACAGCCGCCCAAACCCCTCCAATCCCTAATTCTCCCCGCTCCTTCACTGTCGAGATCCTCTGCGGATCCTTTCTCATCATGTTCGCCATCAATTACTTCACCGGCAAGCGCGAGAACGAGAACATCGCGCTCTCCTGGGCTGCGCAGTTCGCGGCCAAGGACTCTATCTTCGAGAAGAATTTCAGCCTTCTAGGGATCGGCGACGGTGGCGACGATGCGCCCTTGCTGCTGAAGGAGGGGCAGACGACGTTCAAGTTCTACGCGAGCGGGAGAAGGTACTGCCAGGGGCTGTTGGCGACGCTCGAGTTGAAAAGCAGGCACGATCTCATCGCGAGGATCTACAACATGATTGTGCCCTGCAGGGACGAGATCGCGTTCGAGGTGTACATGAACGACGACGCCATGGATCATGTGGTTTTCGCAATGGCCAAGAAGAAGGCTGCCAAGGCCATGCACAAGGATGTGAGGGATTTGCAGAGGTTCGGCAGCGTTCTCTCCCCTCCCACTTCCCGGAAGTGGGTTGCTGATGACCTCGCTGTTATCTCTGAATCCAAGGAAGTCGCTGCTGATTTGATCACCGATGCCGTCATTGATCAGGTTCCCTTCTCTTCTTTCAGTTACCAATTTTCTTCTCATGCTATTTTATGGTTAATATCTGTTTTTCAATCTTATTTCAATAAGGTTTGTAGATAGGCGTTGTTTAATCTTCATAGTTATGCTTTAGAATAGTCTTTGTTTGATAACTCTTATTGAATAAATGCTCAATTACTTTGTTTATGTAAACTCGTCCTTAGAAACTTCATAGGCGATGAAGCTTTCATGTGATAAATTCTTACTAAATTAAGTGCTTTATTAGCTTTTTATCCTTGTGTGCCCCATTATTAGAAGCTTAACTGAGTATGAAGGTCAGTTGTCACAGGTAGCACCATCTTTCTAGTTTCTAGCTTCACCGGGAGATTGAATTGCATAGAGAGAAAGGGGTAGAAATAGATTTTGCTGGTTGGTTTTGTCTTGAGCTATTTATAACTCCGTGTCTGTAGAATGAATTTTCTCTCACTTTCCTATTGATACTACCGAAAATCATGCACCCTTTCTTAAAACCAAGGTCCAAAGGCTGTAGAACATTATATATTATTGTTTAAAATACTACCTTTTCCATCCAACATATAACCTATTTATGTTAGACTTCCCCTCAGGATTCCCACCAGGCATCATTTTCGCTGTCTCTCTTTTTTTTTTTCTCCTCACTAACTGTTGGCAATAGTAATTATATGAAGAGCTAGAGCTATCTTTGAGTTTGCTGCTAATCTATCCTTTAGAACAAGGTGAAAGTCTGAGTTTCAAGGCTGTTAAAATGATGAAGGTTTAGATATTGGATATAGAATAGAGAGAAGGAAGACTTTGTATGATAGAATTGTACTGCGTTGACGTGGATACTAAACTTATAGCACCAACTCTTGTTTATACTAATCGTAGTCCTAATTAATTATGAATACAAATTATAAGATAAATAAACATGCCAACCAATCCCGAGTGATATTTCGAAATAGGAGAACTAATCCTAATGGATAATTTAAGATCCTCTAATATGTGATATTTTTATATATTCTACCGAGGGAAGGTTTATGCTTCACCGCAACATGCAGCTAAGGATGGTGATTGGCGATGCCTAAGAACTATGTGTATCTTCACTTTGGTGATCCAGAGATTTTGGGGACTAGTAGATCTGTGTATTGCTGTTTTTTAGGTTGGTGGTCCTGTAGGAAAACTTGCCTGAATTTTTTCTGTTGGTGTCATCAATTACAGGAGAAGTCTAAAGGATGTTGGAAACGTCCAATGTTTGTTTTCCCTCTCATTTTTTGGTTTTAAAAACTGTTTTCTAGAAAAAAAAAATATTCTACTCAGTATCAGTAATCTATTTCTCACCCAATTTTAGAAGGTAAAATGTCAAACCAAAGGAAATTAAGTCTATTATCCACACCAATGTTAGCAAAAGCATCAACGCACATCCAACTTCAGGCATAATCTACTCAACCTGTTTAGCTCTAATACCTTTGGAAGTTCTAGTATGAACATTAATAAATCTCAAAATACAAAGGTTAATCACATCATTATTCATGTACTTAGTTAACCTTTTACCTGCCATCTGAACATTCCATTGTACCAAAAGAAGAGCAGAATGAAAAAGAATATATTTTTTTGAATTTCATATGATTCCTAGCTTTCCAAATAATCCAAATAATAGAAGTGATAGCAACAAGCTGAATATTGCACACAATAGGAATAACTTTTTCAGAAATAAAAGAAAGACAATCATCAATTGAAGAACAGGAAAAGTTAGGGAAAGCAGAAGCTATATGCGTATGTGTGTACATTATAATGTATGTTTCAATCGTAAAGCATTAACCGTATTTTATTCTAATCACAACACAATCCTCAGTCCTAACTAATTGGGGTAGCAAATCATAAGATAAGGATATATAACTTGATCATACAAGATAATGGGAAGTAGGAAACTCAATTTAAATATAATATAATATAATATCCTTTTGGAATTTGTTATCTCATTAAATTGGCATATATTTTGGTCAGTTGTGTCACTTGTTGAGATGAAGATTATGAAAACAGTAATATGACTAATAATAATTATATACTCAATGATTTTACGAGGAGCCTTATTTATCATGTTCAAAACTTTGTGGTTGATTGTCTGATATAAGTTAGCATCCTCCTTGGTTCTCCTGGTTGATAGTGTGCTTTTTGCTTACATATTCCTTTGATGCCCTGTGTGTGAAGTGATCATGCATCGGTGTTTCAATTTGCTGTTATGTAGCTTGATTACATTTGGCTTCATTTAATGTTTTCAAGCCTTTACGCAAAATAAGGGTGTTGTTTCATATCCTGTTAAGTTTATTTATTGGACTCAAAATCAGATATTGTTATACTGCAGGTTTTTGGTGAGAAAGCTTTTGAAAAATTTGGAAAAAGTTTAATTTCATTGCATTTCTCCGATCAGCACCCTGGTATACACAAGAAGGTATTGTTGTTCAAGTTTGTGCTTCCTGCTGCCAAGAACATGGCTGACATGACTCGGCTGGTGGCTCTCGTTCCGTATTATATTGACTTGATCGGAAGATATAAATTAAGTTCACAGGTGGGTTATTCATGCTACCAATGTATGGTTGGGTTGTAGGTGATGAAGTTTTTATGGTTGGTCCTTAAGTGAGTGGTGTTGATGTTTCAGGCTCGGTCAAAGACAGAGGGTGCACGACAAAAGGCTGCTCTGGAGGCACAGAAAGAACTCCGAAATGCCCAACAAGAGGCCATGCAGAGAAGAAAGGCGGAGAGGAAAAAGATGATGGAGGAGGCTGAGGCAAAGCTGAGTGCAGAGGCTATTAGAAAGAAAGAAGCAAAAGAGCGTGCTCGTCAAATGAAGAAGTCGATGCCAAGGATGAAAATGGCCCGTGGTGCGTAATTCTTGAATTTAAAGGATGATGAGTTTAAGGCCTTAATTAATGTTTGAATGTTGGGGGACCCTCTGCCTTTTGTAGAATTTACGGCAATGTACCTTTTTAGTTGGCATTTCCTCCTAAACTAGCTGGCTAGATAGGCCTCTCCACGTCTTAGGTGGATTTTGAATGTACCAAAATTTCCATTTTATTTTAGAGACATTTATTTACGACTTCTTCATAACCTCTTGATAACAAGTTAAATCTATTTATTCTACCTCCTTGTTTTTTACTTTTATTTTAACTTTCTTTTTCATCTTTTATAAGTGGTGCTTAGGGAGTGCTATTGCACCTGTCTTTTACTCATGTTTGAAAAACAAAAATTGCTATTGTCCTTTTACTTCACAAACAGTTTCCATTCCCACTCTATTAATTCAAAGTCATTTTCACCATTGGATGAAAGGATGTAGTTAGTTTTTTATGCTGTGTGCAGTAGATATGACATGGAAAAATAGTTGTTTGCAGATTCATATACGCAGATTATTATGTCCCTTTCTTATGTTTTGGTATTAAATGAATACGCATTTGATTAATCAATTGGTTGAGATTATACGCGAGACATTTAAGCATTTGTGCATCACTTTCAATTTTGCACAAGCTGGGCTTGATGAGGTGGAGTTAGAAATTTGATGGGATGTAGGAAGCGTTTGCCCAGCCACTTTGATGTTTATATTTTAATACTTTTAAAGTTAGATATAGTATTATTTAGAACTTGCTTCATTTGGTATTGTTTCATTTGCCATTACCAAAATTAAGTTTTATGGTTCTATATCCATTTTATTATTTCTTGTTTATTTTAAAAATATTAAATTATGCATCTCTTTCCCCTTTTTTTTTCAAATTACAATTACGCCTCTAGTTTTTCTGTTAAACTCTACTCAAATTTCTTGTTTGTTTCAAAAATACTAAATTAAAAACACCACTTCAAATACAATCTATTTTAAAAAAAAATAATTACTGAACGCAAGTCAATCGATTTTTTGGCTTCAAAAATAAATTAGAAACTCAACATAAACATATTTTTGTGTATGTATACACATACATCAAATTAAATTATAATACTTTCATTATATGCTAGTGAAAAAAACGAATCTTTAACTATTAGATGGTTAAATAATACATTTACGTTTTTTTTTTAAAGTAAGTGTACGGTTATTAGTTTATTTTTTTAAAATTCGTATATATTTGTGATCAGTATTAAGTTATTCTCTTCACTTAATACATCATTTATACAGAGAAGAAAATATGATTACTTTATTTAATTTTAGATGAATCAGTTTTTAGAAATGGCAGATTAATAGAATGACACCCTTAAGTTTGATTTTGAATTGATGATTGAGTTTAAGTATTGTTTTTTATTTTCTCACTGCTATTATATTTAAAGCATTTTAGGTCAATATTTATTTTTTATTTTTATTTTCTACATATACATGTATCTAGACAAGTTTAGTCGGCATATGCATATACATGTATTTAGGTATAGTCGGTCACTAAACTAAAGTACATCATTAGTATTTCATATTAACATTTTGTAGGGGAATGAAACAATACTTGCTAAAATTATAAAGAAAATTAATATTATATACCATAAATTCAAATTATAAAGTATTAAGCACAACCTTTTCTTACTTGAGATACTTTACTAAAAGTTCTCAAATAATTAAAGGACATGTTTAACTCAATGTATAAGTTTAACTTCAAATATTATATATATATGTTAAATAATAATAAAAATTAATTATATTAACGTAAAAAAAATTAGTGAAATGCAAAATGTAGAAAACAAAATGATAAGAATGACAAGTGTTGAAAAAGAGGCATCACGTGTGAAACGTGTGAGAATAACACCCACCCACACGATATTTTTTTCTTTCCTCCTACATTCACACCACAATTTTAAGTTTTCAAACAATTTGACATAATATATTATTTTATTCAGAAGAAGGGTTCTTCCTTCTGTCACACGTGGCCCACGCTTTGCTCTTATCGGATGACGCGGATCTTAAAACAAGCCTTCACAGTTTCTCTTTTCTAAATCAAAAGCAAAACGTGTGTTGTTTTATGAAGCATTTAATTTCATTCAACATGAATGCACACACCCACCTTTTCGTGTTGTAAATTTTCAGTCCCAAATCTGAAAGTTCAAATCTTGGTGATGGATATATCTCTTTGTTCTTTTAAATTATCATTCTTGCAGACACCCAGTTAAAAAAGATAAGGTTTTCTGTGTTGAAAAACAGAGTAAAGAAATATAATAAATTGTTGCCGTGTTTAAAAATTTACCAACTCAGTTACAATGAGTGGTTTGATGATGTTAGCTCACTGAAGACAGTAGGTTAAATTTGAATTTGACAAGAAATTAAAAACAAGTTGGTTTTTCTTTTAAGCTTTGATGGTTTCTTTGTTCAGAATTAAATTTAGAGTTGCACGTTTTGCATCACAAGCAGAGGCATGGTGGGACAATGAGAAAAATATAGGTGGTTGTTAAGATCATAATTGATGAGGTGTGAACAGATAATTTCCATTTTCATTTTATCTGTAAAGTGTGCATAAATCTCATCCTCTTACCTTTATATAATAAGCACACTGCAAGGTTTCATCCTCACAAACACAACACAACACAATTACACAACACTTTCCTTAACCAAGTCAAGTGTTTGAGTGCGAGTTATGGGAAAAATAGAAAAAGGGTCACTGTCTTCTGCTTCTGCTACACCTCTTCCTTTGCTTTCACTGAACCACGTCTCTTTTGTATGTAAGAGTGTGAGTGAGTCTGTCAAATTCTATGAGGATGTTCTTGGATTTGTCCTCATCAAGAGGCCATCTTCTTTCAAATTTGAAGGGGCATGGTAACTTCCTTCTCTTTCGTTTTCTGCTTCTTTTCTACTTTCCCACATGTCCCTTTCTACCAGATCAGCTTTTGGTTTCGATCTTTTAAGAATGCCATCACGAATTCTAATTTCTGTGATGCAGACTCAACTTTTTGTTCTTGGCAAGAGACTAAAGATTAAGCATTCAATAACATTTCATATGTATTCAATGTTCCAATTTTTTAACTACCGACACTCTATTTTGCACTGAATTGGCTCAGTGAAGAGTACTCACTCGCTTAAGTGAAGATAAATAGTACATACACGTTTATCTAAAAATGAAACGAAAGTCAGGGAATACGATTTCTGAACATTTTTTGTTACAGTTTCTTTGAGAAACTTGGTCCAAATGAACTAGTTTTGGTATGTTAAATGAATACTGTTTGAACTGGTTTTTATAATGTTCAGGTTATTCAACTATGGCATTGGCATTCACCTATTAGAGTCAGCTAAGGTTCCGGTGGAAAAGAGAGAGATAAACCCGAAAGAAAATCATATATCGTTTCAATGCTCAGACATGAAAGTTATAATGCAGAAACTTGATGCAATGAAGATTGAGTATGTGACAGCAGTTGTGGAAGAAGGTGGAATTCAAGTTGATCAACTGTTCTTCCATGACCCAGATGGATACATGATAGAAATATGCAACTGCCAGAATCTCCCTGTGCTTCCAATTTCCTCTTGCCCTCTCAAGCGCCACTCTTCATTCTACTATGGTATGCAAATTCAACCCTTCTTTTTTCTCTCACTTTTCTCTTTTATTTCTTTCCTAATTGGGAAGTAATGGTTAGATCATTTGGGTTTGGCAGGAGAAGACACATTCAAGATAAACTTCTATGCTGAAGAATCTAAGTTATCTAAGTTGATGATGGAGAACTTCATGATGGATATGCTCAAGATTTCAATATGAGGAGAGAAGAGAATTGTGTGAAGGCCTTTTTGTCCTGTACCAAAGTCGTCACAATATAATATTAGTACTTATAAATCATACTATTTTCTTCTTTTTTTTTGTATTCCCGTTTGTGTATAATAGACAAGTAATTCTGTACTCTGTCATCTCAACATTGGATTCCGTCTTCATTATGTATAAAACTATCTAAGATATATACACAACATTTTTGTCTTTCTATTTTAGCAGTATTTATTCAATCTTATCATTAACAGATACATCATTTTTAGAATTACTCTAATATCCTCTAAAGTTTTATAAAATCACATAAATAAAGAAACTAGAACTGGTCACTGTGTGAGTGGAAATGTAGATGGACATTAATAATGGCGTGAATAGGTTGCAAGGTGAGAAAGAAGCGTTGAGATATGAAATGAAATGACGTGAGTTGTTCATATTTGACAGCAACATGTCTATGTCTGAAACCTTCACACTCAACAATTCTTCATTATCTTATTGTGAGCAGTTGAGTTATTTATTGCACACTTGTTTCTTTGATGAAATTGGTTTTAATTACATTCTGTGAAAGGGTGAAGGGGTGAAGTGTAGTGTACTCAATAATAATCACTCATTGTCATACATACGTGGTACCATAGTGGACTTTTGTACCAGTGTTTACAAGGCCACATCACTTTACCTGGCACTTGGCTTGTAGCTTCATGTGCCTTTCTCTAATGTTTATGATAAATGATAAAATATGCCACTAGGATGCTCTTTATATTCATGTGATTTTATAAATAACACCCTCTTTATAAATAGTGGCCCACTATTACTAGCTCTTCATAAAGAGCATCCACAGTGGATGGTGGATATTTTATAAAGAGGATCTTGTGTGATTTTATTCCTAGCAGCATCCATAGTTTATAACGAGTATCTTATCTATCCACTATGGATGTTGTTTATATTCGTGTTCTTGTAATGAATTGATTCAACAAAATCTTGGTCAAAGAATTTTATAGTGTTTGATCAGTGCTAGACAGTCCAATATTAATATGCAGAAAATGGTTTTAGTATATTGTTTAGTCTCTTAACATCTACTGAGGTATGAGCTGTTGTCTGGTGGGACCATCTGGTGATTAGCCTCTTGAGTTGTGGCCTCAATCACCAACATTGCCAGGGAAGTAGTCTATGCAATGTAACCATTCTTTTGTTTCTTTGTTTCATCTACGTTCTTCTGATAACGACATACTACAACTATTAGTAGAAATAAATCCTCTTCTCTTCCAATTTCACATGATAAAAGGTTATGTATTTATTTCTTTATGATTGGGTGAGTTGATTTGGACTTTTCACATCCTCTTATTATATATATATATATATATATAGATAGATCACTTAAGGCTTAACGTTACAGAAAAATCTCTTTTTTTTTTTTTTTTTTTTTCTTAAGTTTTTATTTTATTTAAATTTTTTTTTTTTTTTTTTTTTTTTATCATTGAACGATGAGTTCATAATTTCTACATATATGTTAAAGAGTTACTCTACACTTGAACTCCTTCCCAGTTACCTATATGAGAGATTATTTTACAAGTTGCAGTGATGTTATAAACATAATTCCACATCAAATAAAGAGATTAACCAAAATCTACAAGAATCTTTGGACGGGCAAAATCTCAGGTCCTTCAACTTTTAGGAGCCTCCAAATTCCCAGCTAGTTTGAAATGAATAACAATCATCATCTTCATGTCGGCATAAAGGAAGACTCAATCTCCTTTGGCAACAACAACAAAAACATCACCAAGGGACCATTTTCTTGGCTCTGACTTTTCTGAAGGGTTGATAATGGCTCTATCTTGGTTAGCCAAGCGATAGCCGATAACAATCTCCTTTCTTGTTCGACCCCTAATCATAATATCGTAAAAACACAGTTCTTCCTGGTCAAATAAATAGAACTCTGCTGGTTTAATACACATCTCGTTCCCCTGAATAAGTTAACAAAAAGTTCAACATATAAGTCATTTTTATCTGGTAATCCAAAACCATAAACAAAAATCTATTTATAAAAAATGCTAAACTAGAAGTTTAGAAATTGGAAAATTAAACATGACGAGAATTGAAAATCAACTGAAATCTATATCGTGAGAGACAGTAAGAATAAGTTCAAATGAGAGATACCTCCTCTGCAAATAATTCCTCAAGAACTCGGTTGATTTGCTTGTCTTCGGCCACCATTGCTAGTGCCATGCTAACCAGCTCATTAGATAACACATAATCACTGATTCTGGACACAGACACTAGATTTCTAGTCCTAGAATCCAAAATCTCACTAATTATAATTGATTTATCAGAAGCTTGCTGCATTTCACGGATCCAAGAGTTGTGAGAGAACCCAGATAACCTCAGAGAAGTTGACTTGGTGTCTTTGTATGGTAGGCGTCTTGACTACACAGAGGAGGGGGATTGTTAGAAAGTCAGTTCATAAAACAATGAGACATTAGTGAGTGATTTGAATACAAAATCCTTAATTTGAAATGATGCAACCATACTGGATACCTGTATATCACGAATGAGTAGAAGGGTAGCTAGAGACCTTGAGTCAGAGTGAGCAACAGAGTCCTCCACTGACTCATCTGCAAGAATAAGGATCTGTGTTCTTAGAGTTAGTATACAGTTCAAGAGAATCTTAATTTACCTTGCTTGACAGCCTTTGATCTAGAGGTATTTTATTACACTTAATCTCCTTTCAAAACTTTGCTCGTAATTTTACTTGTATACAATGATGAAAATTGAGCAAGGTATTAGAATGCTATAAATGAAACAGGGAAATCCCCGAGTGAAACATGATATAAAGCTTTTAAAGAGTTTTAAGAAAGATCCCACGACCAAAAATAAAAAAATGTAGATATGTAAGCTTGCCATATTTGGCAAGTTAATCTTTAATAGAGCCAACTTCAACTGGTGAGATAAGCTTTTGATGTTGCTCATAATTATGTTTTGACAGCATGGATATTTTATACCATCTGCCGAATCCTTCTAATCAAATTAATTTTTCTATTTTTGAAAGGAAGCAGGGTATTGCTAAGATTACAGACGAGATGGAAGCATAATCAATCACTTATTTCTTATCGAAACAATTTGCATAATCTCGTAATTTACTTATGTCCGGATTTACCTTCTGGTTATATATGACACAGGCCTCTTAATATTCACATGGTGCATATTCCTTCCTAAAGACAGTGATACATTTAAAACCTGAAATACTATAAATATGAAGAGATAAAGATTCAAAACTTACAGAATCAAAAGTCTCCAGTGGAAGACCCTCCAGGTGCCGCCTAATTACAGCATTCCCCTCCCTATGGACAAGTTTTATGTTTTCTAGCTCAGAAACATCAAGTCCACCATCAACAAGCTTCTTCTCTCTTTCCTTTTCAGGGACCTCGTTGAACATCCAAAGCTCTGAACCAGGAGCCAAGAGTGCCTCTAAAACCTTTTAAACAACAATGATTAAGGTAGTCTTAGAGGATTATGAAGTTAGACTGGTTGTGTCAACTCACATATTTTTAGGAGATGGATCAATTAGATTAAAGCAGTGATTATTTACCATCACTGAGCATTCACACAGGAGTGAAGAGCATAATTCAAGGAATCAGTCAGGTCCACACAATGTAGTTTATGCATAATTAAATTTCGTATTTTTTAGCTTCTTTCACTTGCACTTGTGGATTCCCTACCCCCATGACCTCCGTTGCACTCAGAGTATTCTTAATATTTCAGAATTTAGTTCTCATAAAACAGGTTTCTGGACATTTTTATGATAGATCAATGTTTTTTTTTCCTTTAAAAAAATCAAACAGGCCCCTAGATTGTGGAAATTGACTCAATAAACTTGTTCACACAATTAAGACAAAAAATAGTTGGGAAATATAGCTAACGACACCAGCTAGCAGCAGATTGAAACCCACTGCAAGCACTTGTGGTACCACAGTCAAAGGGTGTAGCCCAGTGGAACTTGATGATCTTAGCCAAAAGAATATCAGCTATTGTTTGTTGTTCATGTTAAGATTACACAAATCTATTACATAAGAGAATTAATCCTTTCAAAACATCAACAGGATGGTACATAATAGCAGTGTCACTTGTCAAAAAAAGTAAGGATATGTAAGTAAGGCCATAGTATAGCGTATCCAATTAGGAGAATTACCATGATCATATCATCAATATCACGGCGCCAGCCACAAAATAATATCTTCTCTGGAAATTTAGGTGGATCACGTATCCTCGGGCAAAGTCTCTTACATACCTGTATAAAGTATATAACATTAAAAACACCATGTAATGTATCACAAGTCATCTACTAATACTATGATTAATTTAATAAATCCATGACAGTGCGCAACATATACAAGATTCTAAGCACCAAATCAGCATATTTTCCAATAAGGCAATCGTATATGGACCCAGTTCAGTAAGAGAAGTTGAAACGGAAAGATAACCTCTGGAAGAGGACCTGGAGCATAAGTGTCGTCATCCTCAGCTATGACAAGGACTTCATCCCCATCTCTCAGAACATAACTATCATCTGGATTGATGATAATCTTTCCCCCATCAGCAGCAACCTTAACTCCACAAGGTATTGCATCAGGAAATGAAATTAATACATCTTTGAAAAAGAGACCATCCAATTGAGGCCACCTTTTGATGTAAAACTCAGCATTCTCAAATCCTAAAATATCCTCCCATATCTAGCCAAGAGAAGGAAACAAGTAAACAGATGCTGTGAGTCACACCGTACATGGAAACCAAATGTAGAGAAAAGTGATAAATTTCATAAAGTTGATACACTATCAAGGACTGGCAAAATGGTAGCCAGTTTCAGTACCTAGGTAACAGGCTTTATATTACAACTGAAAATAGTTCGTGAAGAAGTTCATTTACTAAGTGTCAGGATTCTTGAGGCATTCGTGTGTGACTTAGTAAGCACATTCTAGCTATTTTAAACTCTACATACATGAACAAAACGGGTGCAACACCACTTGAGGGTGGGTGGAAGAAAGCTAGTTCACATGAACAACAGAGTTATCCAACTAACCTGTGCAAGGCCAGGCTGTAGAGCACACTGAATCATCAAACGCCCAATTACATCATGTGCAACAACTGTTTCAATGAGTTCTCCGCCAACAAGTTTCACTAGAGGTTCATTGTCAAGGTCACTCATCTCCACAACAACATGACCCCCTAAGCCCTCCCTTACGCCTGTTAGGCTAAGAACAACTCTCAAAGCACGTGCATCACTCTAGAAAAGGAGAATTGAGAAAAAAAAAAAATTGACTGTGAAGAAGTTCCTTGGCAAGAGTTAGACAACATAACAAAGGAGTAATGAGTTATGCAAATAACCTGATCTGCATTTTCATCTGAAGCTAATACAATAATTGCACGTGCCTTAGAAACTGAAACCTGTGGATAATTAATAATTACATTTGAGAACATAGAAATTTTTAGGAAGAAGGAAGGAATAGGTAGTAAACAGCTAACCCATTCCCCAATATTATATGATTCACATAGATTATATAAAAAGGTATCCTTTCCCCCCCAAAAGCAGAACAAAGAGTCAAAGATACTCCATCAAACCTTCTTTAGGTCAGCCAGTATAAGAGGACTGCCACTTCGACAAATTACGGACGTCCCCATGAAATCAAATTCAAGCTTTGCTATATCCATTTCCATTTCCTCCTTTTCTTTTTCTGCAAGCACTACTATAACACCACCACCAACACTCTTATTTGCTATTGCTAGCTGCTTCAAAAGTGAACCCTGCAATCAAGCATCAATCATTAACATCTATATCCTTCTTATGAACAAAAATAAATGATGCAATCAGATGTACAGAATTATTACAGATGAACTATCAGATAAAACAAATCTGTCAACATGATAGTCAACAAAATATTCCAAGTCAAATATAAAAACCTAAAAGCAGTTTGTGAGGAACTGACAAGGAGATTACCAATTTGTCACTCCACCCAAGAATGAGTATGTGGTTCTTTTCAATCACCTCACTCTTCCCTTTTCTGAGAGAATCTACCTTTTCTGATATAGCATCTGACACAAGTCCAAGCATCATAGCAAATATCAGCATACCACCTGAACTAATTGAGACAGAGACAATCCTCTGCCCGGTTCCTTCAGTTTCAGCATGATTTCCTGAGTCGGCTACATAAGTCCAAGAATGCCAAAGAGCTTCAGCAAAGCTACCGCCAGTCACAGCATACAAAGCTAAACCACCAAATCCTATAAGAAATAGAGTTGCAAAGAGAAGGGCAAGTAGCTTTGCATAAGGATATATGGAGAAAAATACATCTACCATATAAGCAACTCTCTTCTTCAATGGTACATCCTCCTTGTTATCATTTGTTCTCCTCAAGCAATTTATTATTTGAGGAAGATAATCAAGATATTTGTACAACACAAAGGGCAAAATGAGGATGGCCACCACAATATACAAAGCAACTGTTCTACTGTCAGTGTTCAGGACATAAGAAAATGAACCATCGCCTTTTCCAATTGATGTCTTTCTATTGTCAGGACAAAAATCTATTTCGCAGCACAGGTGAAGTTTCTCATCCTGCAACCAAAGAAATTAATAAACAATCTATCCAAAATAAACAAGAAGTTAAACACCATAATAAATTTCTAGAATTACAAGCTTACCTCCAATTTTCTGAGCCTATATTGTAGATAAGCGGAATGGGGTACAAAAACAATAGAGGTAATAACAAGCTGCCACAATAAAGGAAAGGTTCAGATGACCTGAATGAAGTATTGAAAGAAATTATCTCATCTGATAGAAGAGAAAACAGAAGAGAAGTTAAAGTCTATAACTTTCTGCCAGCCAGCTTACTACAAAGGAAAACCATAATAATTTTCTCAAAAATAGCTATGTGGGAAAATGTGTAGTAAAATATCTGTTATCATACAATGCCAGGAGTCTGTAGAAGCACCAATAGTTCACAGGTAAGAATACCGAGGGTTCCAGAAAGGGATCTTACTTAACTGTGATAATGGAAAAACAGTAAGTAAAGATGGTAGCCGATAATTTTAGATACAAAACCCCAATAGAAGCTGTGACCCAGAAAATTGCTGATCCCCTTTACTAAAACATAGCATAATTAATTTAGGTGAGGGAATTTAATAGAAAAATAAAAAGAAAAAGGAAAGAACACATACAGGCAACTAAAATAACTAATACTAACTAACCAGATACAAGATCGGAGAGAGGTTGTAGTATTGAGTTCTGGTGTGTTGGGAACGAGGTGGCGAGGAGGAAGAAGGAGGAGGAGGAGGAGTGGGGATAGGTGGCGGTGGCGGTGGTGGTGGAAGAAGTGAGGGTTTGGGAAGGTTGAGGTTGTGGGTGTTGGAAGGTTTGAAAGATGGTTTTTTTTTCTTGGTGGTGGTGCGAAGGAAAGAAGGGTAGTTCCATTGCTCGTCAGAATCAGAGACAGGGAAATGGGGGTTATTAGCAGTTACAGAGGCAGAGGTTGTGTGCCTAGGATTGGCAATAGTCTTGCTGCGCTTCAAGGGTGGCTTCCTGAGACTGAGATTGGAAGGTTCCTCATTGCTCTTTAGCATTCTTAGTGTTCTCCACTTCACTTGAGTTCAGCAGAGACAGATATTCCTAATACCCTTTGTGGGGCTCTGATGCTGACCACTACTGCTTTGCCGTAGGTTGCTTTGGCTTCTGTTGTGTTGTGTGGGATCTACACAGAAAAACAATGTCTTGTGTTGTATTGTGTTGTTGAAAAGCTGAAACAGAAAACCTCTCTCTCTCTCTCTCTCTCTCTCTGACCTCCTTTTGTTACAACAGTGTTTTTCACTTTTTTTCATGTTGATGTGGATTCCATTCTCAACCTTTCTTTTTTTTCAATGAACTTTTCTTCACATTTTCATTCTTTTTTCTGTTTGTACTTTTTCTTCACATTTATTCTCAATTATTTGCCTTCAACTGGATTTACACTTTTAACATCCATTTTCTCTTTTTCTTGCACAAAAAGTGTGAAAATTGTGGGGTTAGAAAATAAAACTACATAAGTCCATGTTCTAAGGTGAAGGAAAAGTTTTAAATTAATTGATCAAACACATTCCTTACCCTCTTAGCTCTTAAGAACATCAATTTTTCTAATTATGTCCTGGACACATGATTAATATATAATGAAAACAAGTATTTATTAAATTAAATAGAAATAATAATAATAATAATGTTGAAATAAAAAATTTGAAATACCTATAATAAACAAACTACTTAAAATTATATTAAAAAAAAGAAAGTAAATATTTTTCTTGTTTAGACTAAAAAACACTTTAAGAAGAAGAAAGTATATGATTTTAATTATTATAAATTAAAATTAATGATAATTAACACCTGATTTTAAGTCAAATATTTATGTATTGCTTAAATATTAAAACATGATTTTTGTACTATTTATTAAAATCAAATTTAACGAATTATTAATATGATTCTTTAACTATGTTTGTCAATTTAAATTAGTTTTATGAAATGCAACATATGATTTAGTTTTATCTAGTATTAGTAGTAAAGACATTTATTGTGGTTTATATTTAGTTAGCTGATGACACAGACTAACTTGTTTTTCTACCTAATCTTATTAAATCCCAAATTTATTTTCTCATCATAAAATATGAGTCTATTTATTTATATATTTTGAATAAAATAATGTTTTTTCAATAAAATAACTACTTGTTTGGGGTCTTAATAAGGTAAATTGTTTTAAAAAAATAAAACAGAAAGAAAAAGAAAAACAGTTTTTCTGAGATAATAGAAACTATAACAACTTTTATTTATACTATAGTCTGGTTAAAATAAATCACTTCGTAACTATCACTTATCCTTAACTCATACCAATTTCTCTTTTATTCCTAATCTCCTAATCTGATTATACAGTCTCTATTCATTCATTGCTTACTACAATCACTCCTCTTAATTTTTTTTTTCTTTTTGGTTTGGATAACAATTTTTTAAATTGAAATAGAGTGCAATCCAACAACAAGAAAAAGAAAGTCAAAATAAGTTTAATTATCCATTTGAAAAAAAAAATAGTTTATTCTATCTTAAAATGTACAAAATTTTAATTGCTTTTATTTCAAATTTGTTTATTTTATTTTCAAATGCTTTATTTTATTAAATTTTGCTTTTCTTATTTAATAGATTATTTTAATCATCACAAAATACAATAAAATATTTTAATATAAAAATAATAGTTGGTGACAGTTAAAATGTATTTTTTTTTTCAAACAAAGTATTTAATTAATGAAACAATTTAAAATACATAATGAGTTAATCATTATATTGTTAAAAATAAATGAAATATTTTGTATAAAGTAATTAAGATCTTCTAAAAGATATTTTCCCGTTTTGTAAATAATTAGAATTTGAAAAAAGAGGAAATAATAAATCTTGAATATATATAACCTATTTTCTATAACAGTAATTATCAATATCATAATAAACACATATAAATGTAATCAGCAAAAGTTTTATTATCATCTTATTTTTATTTTTAAATTGAATGAAATATTAAATAGTTAAAATAATCTTACAAAATAATTTTTCCTTATAAATTTGAAATAAGATATAATATATATTAAAAGATGTATCTTTTGTTATAAATGATAATTATATTCTTTATGAGTAGAATATTTGTGGGAACTGAAAGTAACCTAACCCTTCATTTGTGGATTATGGAGGCAGTTATCTCCTTATTGTATATGAGTGTGATTAGATGTTTTCATAATATATAAGACAGAGAATGAGTATATCAACACAGAAAGCAAACTGCAAACACTGTACCCACCGATTGTACCATCACACGATCTTCTCTGTCTTCTATTTCTAGGGTTTATAGGATTCATTTTTTCTCTCTGCTAACCTAACAACACATTCAATTCATCTTCTCCATCTCCTCCTCAATCTTCCATCAATCTTCGGCTACGCATCTTCTCTGTTTCTCCCTCTCATTCATACATCATTGATCATGGACCGAGCCAAGAGATTCCAGAAACGTATCCTTCTATTATTTTTTTACCTTTACACATTTTTTTTTAATTATTATTATTCCTTCAAGTAATAATTTGGATAGCGGTTTCGATATCTGTGTTTATTCATCGATGTCGCACAATGTTTACGTTTTGCAACATTATCTGTTGTGTTTGTTTTACAGGGTATCAGATTTGTTGCAGTGAGTGTGTGGCAATTGTGCAGTCACTGCTGTTATTCTTTTCCTTTACTACACTTAGTATTAGTCTCAACAACTGAGTCATGGAAATCCATTGTAGGACAAAAATATATCTATTACCAAAACTAAGTTGTCTATAATAAATACCGCATTTGTAATTTTTTCTGTTATCAGACATTATAGACTCTAAATTTGTATAACGCACAATAGTCTGTTTTTGATAGCAAGTAATAAGATTGAGAGAGTGGTAACTCAGTCCAAACCTTAGTCAAATGATAAGAATCATTAATTAAAAATGACATATCTCTACAAATTAAATTAATAATAGTTCTTCTTAATTAATTAGCACTGATCTTGCTTACTTTCTCTTCTGGAGATAAAACAGATTTGTACTTTGATAACTCTTAAATTGTTATTGATTTTTTTGTCTCTCTTATTAGACATGTTTCAGATATTTGTGTTCTATTTATGATATACTTAACCATGTGATATAGTTCAATACGTCCCTAAAGGAACTACAAATCATAGTCAGCAGCGGAAGGATGAAGATGTGGTATGCCCACTTTCTAAGTCTTTCTATAATATTAATGTGTGTCTCACTCTGCCTTTCTTTCTAAATTTAGGTTTTGATTCTCTTTAATAAACAACTACTGCAAAGTTTTTCTATTGAAATGTCAACCGCAAACGCCATTGTTTGAGTGATAGCTAGTCTTCTGCATTAGAGTAAACTTGTACTTTCTTAATGACAGTGTCATAAAAAGTAAAAATAAACTACAAAAAGCAAACAACTTATATAATAAATAGAGCAAGACTTATGATATTTTTTTGAGATTTGTTTCCATAAGATTTAATGGGTTATTTTAACTATTTAAGATATATGTTTCTTAGAATTCTACTGTAAGGTTTGTAAGAATAGGAAAATTATAATGCTTGTTAGGCTTGCTTTTACAAAGTACATTATCAAAATCTTAATTCTCAATTGAGAATTTTGTCATGTTGGTTATTTACATATCGAAAGTATTTTTATGTCCTATATTTTAAATATTAAGTGTTTCATTGTGTCGCACCTGTTAATCTTTATATTTAATAGGATTACAAGTGTCTTCTCTTTGACACGAAAATTTTTTCCTTTGCTTTCACTTTCTAACTTATGACACTTCTATTTATGGAAGATAACAAGTGTCAAATAACTACTTGATCTTCCTAGAACTTTGTGTTTTTTCCTTTCTAGGAGGCAGTCACTCACCTTTGGTTTTAGCAAAAATCGTTTGAGACCCATATCTTCGTGCATAGAGTTACTTGAATGTAATAAAATGTAGTTCTTATCAATTATGGAAAACTTTGGACAATTACTTGATTGGTGGCGACAGTATATAAGTCACACTCTGGACTTGATAATATATACTTTTATAACTGTTCATTGATGCTAAGGGACTAACAGTAACAAACAGTTTTTGTATTTTTGTTTTGACCTTTATCTGTATCATGATGCCATCATCATATTTTATGAATATGTTTCTGTAGGTTTCTAGAAAAGATTATATCTCATCGGATTCAACATCATTGGTAACCTCCTCTGGACACGATGTTCGCGTTGCAGGTGAGACAGCTCAAGAGCCCTACACCTAATAGTTATGAGGAAAGATGATAAAATAGTTCCTTGTCCACTTAAGATGGCGGCTAATGATAGTGAAGTATTTATCTTAGAAATTGCTCTGTCTTTATAATTAACTATGCAAAATAATCTTGAATACTAACTACGATTATGATCACGACTGAAAATAATATTTTACTTTCTCGAGCATTAAATGAAGTCTTAACTTGGTCTTCTTAACATTTGATTATTAACCTATGCAAATACACTAGGATATTTATTATATGGATCTACGACAAGAAGGTTATCTGATACTATTTGTTAAGCAGTGATTTAATGCTGTAATGATTTATGATATAGACATTAAAATAAACATTTATTCATTTGGATACTTTCTGATAGCATATATTTTATGAGCTAACTTGGAATGCTTTAAACTTATGAACATTGTGTTGTAATCAAACCTTTTTTTATTAATAGAACCTTTAGTTATGAGGGCGGGCTATTGTGGGTCTGGGTGGGCATTGGGTTGATCATCAATCTTATATCTCATAGACCGAGAATTTTCAACTACCAGGTGTGAATGAATCAGAAGCTCTGCCTTGTTATGCATCAGTTCCAACATCTTTTGGTGTGCAAAGCAAAACTGTGAAGGGTTCTGTAATTGCAAAAACTCATCCAAAATCCCCTGGTTCAATGAAGCCGAATAACTTCAAGTCTACACATAGAAATGAGAGTTTAACCAGCACAATATCTAAGCCCGTGACTAATACAGAAAAAGATATCAAAATTATAAACAAGGTAATAAGTTGGAAGATTATGGTGTTCATAAGGTATCATTGCTTCTAGATTATTATTTTTGAGATGTGTTGTTGCTTTGATGAAGAATACTTAGAAAGTTATTATTGTCTTCATTAACTCCTGGGTCTTGTCATCTCTTGCATCTGTTGTTTTACTTATATTTAATATACTTATCCAAATAAGGAATGGGTAAAAAACTCCGCTCTCTGTTTTATATTTTCACTATAATTGATTTTCTCTTACTATAATTGATTCATCATGTGAATGCTTATTTTGCAGGCTCCTCATATGCCTTCTAATTTTACCGCAGCTACCACTCTAACTACATATCAGAACGTAGGGAAACTTTCATCATCAGACACCTCAAGATGTCATATGTTTGCCCCCACAAACTACAGGCCAAATTCTTCTACTGACTACATTCGAAATACCTCTTCTACCTACAGACCAAATGGGAGAGTGTCTAGTTTAAATGATCGACTTGTTTCAAATGACAAATTTAGAAGTGGAGAATCTGAAACGTCAAAGGAAATGACTCGGGGACCTCGGGGTCATTACAACTATTTTCTTCTACCACCATCAATTGTTAATGATGAGTTTGCAACCACAATATCTAGAGACCAATATAACCTGTCAGATTTCCAAACTGAATACGAAACTGCTAAATTTTATGTGATTAAATCTTTTAATGAAGACGACGTTCATAAGGGTGTTAAATATAATGTTTGGACAAGTACTCCAAACGGAAATAGGAAGTTGAACACAGCATACCTTGATTCAGAAGCTAAATTGAGACAGACAGACACGAAGTGTCCAGTATTCCTTTTCTTCTCAGTGAGTTCAAATTTTTGTTCTCTAGTTGTCTCTCACTCTTTCTTTATTTTCTTCAGCAGAAGTTTGACACAAAATCAAGATATTTTTTTTGCTTAAATTTTCTGTTATATATTTTCCTCTATTTTATTTTATATCGGCTGTCTTTATTGGTGATAAATTATCTTCAAAAGCTCATTTAAAGAACATGAAGGTGAGTTAGTGTTTTCCTTTATATTTATGTCTAATGAGTGGGAGAATAAATATTTTTTCAAGATTGGCTGATCAAAACTCCAAAAACACATATTCTCTTCCAAATTTTATCTGGAATATCTATGATTTAAATATAATTGTCATTCACAACAATCTATCAGCTACTATAATTTTTAATTGGGAATTCATGTCCACAATCATGAATATTCATTTATCTTAGATGTATTTTGTTGTCAAATCAGGTTAATGCTAGCGGACAGTTTGTTGGAGTGGCCGAGATGCTTGGGCCGGTGGACTTTAAAAAAGACATGAACTTTTGGAAACTTGACAAGTACAATGGTTTCTTCCCAATTAAGTGGCACATAATAAAAGATGTTCCCAACAACCAGTTTGTGCATATCATTCTTCCAAACAATGAGAACAAGCCTGTAACTTTCACTAGGGACACGCAAGAGGTAACCCTTTTTATATTACAGTGTAATATTTCTTGAGATCAACCTTTTTTCTATGTTAGGAATCTGAAACCTGTTAAGAAGTAACCTTTTTGTAAAAGAAAGATAAGAAGGAACCTGTTAACCTTTTGAAATAATTTGATCTCTCCTCTCTCTTTCTCATGTGGATAATTTAAAACAGTTTAACCTGTTAAAGTCTAATTGTCCATATATGTCACATCTACTTTGGTCATATAAATGTCGTTAAAGTTATTGACTCCATGTTTTGTTACAAGTGATCTATAATTGAATTTGTAATTATATGGTTTGCAGATTGGACTGAAGCAGGGTCTGGAGATGCTGAATATTTTTAAAAATTATTCGGCTAAGACATCTCTCTTGGATGATTTTGACTTTTATGAGAACCGAGAAAAGTTATTTCGTTCTGAGAAGAAAACTATGCATGCAAGGTCAGAACAGGGAGTATATGTTAATGCCAATTACCAAGTAAGTTTCATTACGATCGTCTACACTACAGTGCTTCTTAGTTGTTTTTTTTTTTTTGATCGGCACAATGCTTCTCTGTTATTTCTGCAATTGGAGTATAGAAGATATGTGATTTGCTCCAAGTACACCCAACTGAACTATTGTAATGCTACTATGTTATGTTAGTCATTAGATTCTCCCTTGCATGCTGTAGAAACATTTTGCTTTGTTTTGCTCGTATGTTGACTTTTTCATTTTTTTGCCTTTTTACTTTATGCAGAATAGTTTGATGGCAAGAGAGAAGAAAACAGATATGCAATCGAGTGGTACCATGCAAGGTAGTCTGGTCAAACTTACAAAGAATCTTTCTCTGAATTCCTCTGGAAAACAAGGATTGAGATAGCAAGATTGGTGGAGGGCCAGAGGAGAAAATAGATATTTACTTTCTTAGAGTTACAGATATGCAGTTTGATTTTTTAGATACCGTTCCTTTCTTAGTATTATATGACCACGACCACATTTTATATTGCTTGCTTTTCCATTCGCAAACGATCTTTAAAATGAATCTATTGAGGTAGGATTTATGGAATGAGAAACTCACACTTATTCATATATTTTTTTTAAAAAAAAATTAAATATATTTAAACCTTTATAGTAAAAGCTTAACTGTTAACTAAAATATGTTTCCATTCAAAATACCAAAAATAGTTAATTAAATTGGATGTGTTTTTCCTACGTCTCAATTTTTTTAATTTTTATATCTCTTAATTATTTTGAAATAAACTTGTTGGAATGCGAAAAACTATATTCTAAAAACACCTTTTTAAAATGAGAGGAAGGTGTAAAACAATTGTTGGATGAAAAGAAAAAAAAGTTTATTTATGAATAATTTGATAACAAATGTCTTATTAATATTTTAATATTCTATGCAAATATTAAGTAGCAATAATTTTTATATGTTGAAAGCGTAAATTAGTAATGGATTTCTGAGATTTTTATATATAAAATCCTAAATGTGAGTTGCATTTTCACATACAGACTGCATGCACGGTACTTTTCATCATTTTTCACGTTCATTTGGGAAAACTCTCAGTACTTTTCATCATTTTTCAATATCATAAAAAACGCAAATGAAATTTAGGAAAACTCTCAGAACTCAAAACACTTCCCTTCGATTTTGCTAAGACCATCTCAGGCGCGAGACTTTCCACCTACATACAAAAATCACTATCTTTGACAAAAAATTGAACTTTGAAATTCTGAATCAGTGCGCTCACTGTGGTGCTCTTTCATTCAGGTTTATAGTTTTTTTCTCCCATTTTCTTGGATTCTATGTTTATCCAATGCATTATTTTCCTCTGTTTTGGACTTGGTAATATGATCATTAATTTGTATTTAATGTGACAACTATTTTCATTAACTTATGTTGTGCTCTCATGTGTTGCCTTAATTCCTGTAATATATCACATTGACTACTAGTATGACTGAAAAGTAAAAGTTGAAAGTTGAATATACATTTATGATATTTTAAAACAAAAAAGTTTTTTCTTCACTTCTTAATGGTTCAAATAACATCAATTACTCTTTAATCTATTACACGGTATATTTCAATTATCATGTTTGGTTGGACGGAAAGAATAAAATAGTGTGAAAAAAGAGCACAAATTAAAAAGAGCACGAATTATTTTTCATTTTCATAAAAGGTGTGAAACAAAATTGAAAGACAGTAAAACTTTATTTCATACACATATTTATTTTGAATAATGGATATGAAAAGAAATTATTTTTGTCTCATTATTACCAAAATTAGATAAGTTATGGCTTTCAGAGACTTAGGAAGAACTAGTGGAATTATGAATAATACAAAGAGGAAAAAATTATGGGTGACAAAACGGGTTTGTCTAGCCTGTTTTGACTGTTCAACCCAATTTAACTCGTTCTATTCTTCACTTGCCAAAAATTGACTAGACCAAGCTAGTTGGCTAGTGAAAAACGGGTTAGAATCCGCAACTTGCCGCGCCATAAAGAACAAGAATTTTTGTTTCTAGCTATTTGAATACTATTATTAAGAGTGATTACGATCATTCCATGTATGATACTCCTTTTAGTTGGAACAATTATATTAGTAGTTGCATTGATAGTTATTTTCATGCTCAAATCTGTGTTGATAGTTGCATTTTTGGTGATATAGACAAATACAATAACAGTTCTTTTTATAGTTACTTTTTAGGTAAGGGCAGAAATTATAGTGTAGTAAAAAAAGAAGGGCTTTGCCCCCCTTCAAAAAATAGATCAACAAAGATATCTTGCAAACCCTGTAAGGTTTCAACTTGTGAGTATAGATGCCCACCAACGGCTGAGAAAGTGAAGCCATCTGACAATACGTAATACTCCCCAATACGTAATATATATTTATACATGTACTAATAAATAAATATATGGAGCATATTTAATTGTCTAAGTATTTTTTAAGCTTTTAATTTATCAATTAATATCTTTAATTGGATAAATTAAAATAATTATTACATTTACATGTTAAATTACTCTATTATTAAATTAATGTCATGCATGTTGCATGTTATCATGTTAGTGACATGATTGCATGTTATAAGTAAGCCATACTCAATTGCAAAGCTACTACAATTTTTACTTAGCAATTTTATGTGCACAGCATACACCATAATTTACAACTCTAAGTGGGCGACACTATGAAACGACATGTAGCAGAACTCATTGAAAAAATTGAAAAACTCTGCAATGAAGGACATCAACCTGAAAGTGCCTCGGTGACTATTCCTCCAGCACAAGAACAAGAAGGTCCTTCAAGTCATACAATTGGACAACGAGGAACAAGGAGACCATTCTCCATAGATGAGGTAGAAGATCTTGTGAGCACAGTTGAATTACTTGGAGTTGGGAGGTATGATGTTATCAATAATATCAGTATCAGTTTACCTGTATGTGGATAAATGAATTTGTAATAACATTTATACCATGATGAAGGTGGCGCGAGGTTAAGCTACGAGCTTTCTCGGATGCAGACCACAGGACTCCTAGAGATCTAAAGGTATGATAGATCTTTGTTTTATTTTTTCTTACTACAATTTTTATTAATTCTAATTTGATGTAATTCTAATTTGATATGCACAGGATAAATGGAACACATTGGTACACACGGCAAGAATTCCCCCTGAACGAAGGAGGGGTAAGCCCATACCTCAGGAGCTCTTGGATAGAGTCTTAATTGCTCATACTCTTGGATAGAGTCTATATGGATAAAGTCTAGAAGACTGCCTCGTATGTAGGTATATTTGTTAAAATAAAAACAATTTATCTTATTCTAACTTTTGAATAATGATAGTGAAGTATCTGTCTTAAAAATTTCTTTGCATTTATAATTTACATGGCAAAATAATTTATAATTAACCATGCAAAATAATATTGAATACTAACTGTAATTATGCTCACGACTTAAAATAATATTTTACTTTCTCGAGGATTAAATGAAATCTTAAATTGATCTTTATATCCATACCTTTATATATAGAGTTACTTGAATGTGATAAAATGTAGTTCTTATAAATTATGGAGAACTTTGGACAATTACTTGATTGGCCGTCAGCCTGATCTATCATTGTGAATATATAGACTTAATAATATATACTCTTTATAACTATTCATTGATGCTAAGGGACTAACGGTAACAAGCAGTTTTTGCATTTCTATTCTGACCTTTATCTGAATATGATGTATTTTATGAATATGTTTTTGCAGGTATTTAAATGGACGTGTTATTATGTTTGATATAAGCATTAACGACAAGAAGGTTATCTGTATTTTATGACCTAACTGAGTGTTTTAAACTTATGAATATTGTGATCTGTAATCAAAACTTTTGTTATTAATAGAACCTTTAGTTATCAAGACTATTGTGGGTCTGGGTATCAATCTTATATTTCATAGATAGAATTTGTAAGAATCAGATCAAAATATATTGGTGTACATAGCAAAACTGTCAAGGGTTATGTAATTATGAATTGTAGTATTTAAATTTTTTAACTAATTATGTTTTGATTTTTAAAATTATCTTAGAAATAGAAATAAAAAAAATGGAAGTTGGAGATGATTGGGATAGATTATTTTCAATCATATATGAAAAGTAATTCTAAAGAAGAGATGGAGAGAGAGAAGTAGCCATAATATTTAATTTAAAATAAAGGGATAGTAGGTAATTTTGTGTAATTTTACTCATGAATTTTATTTTGCCATATAATAATACATGAAAGATTGAAATTTTCTTAGGATATCATATTTTCACAAACAAAAATTTAACAATTTGACAAACTACTTTATTTTAAAAAGATATAAAAAGTACTATTTTATTATTTTATTTTGGTTAAAAAGTAAAAAAATTAATTAATTTAATTTTACATATAAAAACTTTGTCAAGTTTGTAAAAAAAAAATTGTCAAAAAATTATTTTCCATTTTCTTAAAAGGTGTAAAACAAAATTGAAAGACAGTAAAACTTTATTTCATACACATTTATTTTGGATAATGTATATGAAAAGAAATTGTTTTTGTCTCATTGTTACCAAAATCAAATAAGTCATGGCTTTTAGAGACTTTGGAAGAACTAGTTGTATTATGAATAATACAAAGAGAAAAAAATTATGGGTGACAAAACAAGTTTGTCTAGCCTGTTTTGACTATCAAACCCAATTTAACTCGTTCTATTATTCACTTGCCAAAAATTGATTAGACCAAACTAGTTTGTCAGTGGAAAACAGGTCAAAATCTATAGCTTGTCGCGCCATAGGACGGGCTAGCGGGCTGACCTGCCATTTTTTTAAAATTTTTTAATATTTCTATTTTTTTAGATTACTTTCAAATTTTTTTATAAATTTTGTTTCTATATAATATTATATATATATATATATATATATATATATATATATACACACACACTAATAAATAAATATTTAGAGCATATTTAATTGTCTAATTATTTTTCAAGCTTTTAATTTATCAATTAATATCTTTAAATGGATAAATTAAAATAATTATTAGATTTACATGGTAAATTACTTTATTATTAAATTAATGTCATGCATCTTGCATATCATCATATGTTAATGACATGATTGCATGTTATAAATAACTCATTCTTAATTGCAAAGGTACTTCAATTTTTACTTAGCCATTTTATGCAAACAGGATACACCATAATTGGAAACTCTAAGCGGGCGGCACCATGAAACGACATGTAGCAGAACTCATTGAGAAAATTGAAAAACTTTGCAATGAAGGGCATCAAACTGAAGCTGCCTCGGCGTCTATTCCTCCAACCCAAGAACAAGAGGGGCCTTCAAGTCATACAACTACGCAACGTCGAACCAGGAGACCATTCTCCGTGGGGGAGGTAGAAGCTCTGGTGCGCTCAGTTGAACTACTTGGAGTTGGGATGTATGATGTTATCAATAATATTAGTATCAGTTTACCATTATGTGTATTAATGACTTTCTAATAACATTTATATAATGATGAAGGTGGCGCGAGGTTAAGCTACGAGCTTTCTCGGATGCAGACCACAGGACTCCTGGAGATCTAAAGGTATGATAGATCTTTGTTTTGTTTTTTCTTACTACAATTTTTATAAATTCTAATTTGATGTAATTCTAATTTGATATGCACAGGATAAATGGAACACATTAGTGCACACGGCAAGAATTCCCCTTGAACGAAGGAGGGGTGAGCCCATACCTCAAGAGCTCTAGGATACAGTCTTAATTGCTCATACTCTTGGATAGAGTCTATATAGATAAAGTCTAGAAGACTGCCTGGTGTGTATGTATATTTGTTAAAATAAAAACAATTTATCTTATTCTAACTTTTGAATAATGATAGGAAAGTATTTGTCTTAAAAATTGCTTTGCATTTATAATTAACTATGCAAAATAATTTATAATTAACCATGCAAAATAATATTGAATATTAATTGTAATTATGATCACGACTTAAAATGATATTTTACTTTCTCGAGGATTAAATGAAATCTTAAATTCATCTTTATATCCATACCTTTATATATAGAGTTACTTGAATGTGATAAAATGTAATTCTTATAAATTATGGAGAACTTTGGACAGTTACTTGATTGGCCGTTAGCCTGTTCTATCGATGTGAATATATAGACTTAATAATATATACCCTTTATAACTATTCATTGATGCAAAGGGACTAACGGTAACAAGCAATTTTTGCATTTCTATTCTGACCTTTATCTGAATATGATGTATTTTATGAATATGTTTTTGCAAGTATTTAAATGGAGATGTTATTATGTTTGATATAAGCATTAACGACAAAAAGGTTATCTGAATTTTATGACCTAACTGAGTGCTTTAAACTTGTGAATATTGTGATCTGTAATCAAAACTTTTGTTATTAATAGAACCTTTAGTTATCAGGGCTATTATGAGTCTGGGTATCAATCTTATATTTCATAGATAGAATTTGTACGAATCAGATCAAAATATATTAGTGTACGTAGCAAAACTGTCAAGGGTTATGTAATTATGAATTGTAGTATTTAAATTTTTTAACTAATTATGTTTTTATTTTTAAAATTATCTTAGAAATAGAAATAAAAAAAATGGAAGTCGGAGATGATTGAGATAGATTATTTTAAATCATATATGAAATGTAATTCTAGAAGAGAGATGGAGAGAGAGAAAAAGCCATAATATTTAATTGAAAATAAAGGGATAGTAAGTAATTTTGTGTAATTTTACTCATGAATTTTATTTTACGATATAATAATACATGAAAGATTGAAATTTTCTTAGGGTATCATATTTTCACAAACAAAAATTTAACAATTTGACAAACTACTTTATTTTAAAAAGATAAAGAAGTACTATTTTATTATTTTATTTTGGTTAAAAAGTAAAAAAATTAATTAATTTAATTTTACATATAAAAACTTTGTCAAGGAATGGGTAAAAACCTCCACTCTGTTTTATATTTTCACTATAATTGATTAATCATGTGAATGCTTATTTTCACATTCCAGTTATTGATGTTCATGATGGCAAAAGAGATATAGGGACAAAAACGATAACCGTAGACTCTAAATACAAAGGAAAAAGTAATTAAGCTAAATTTAAATAAATTAACAAAACTATGGATGAAATCCTAAACGAATATATGAGAGAATGACATATATTAACCATAGATGATTCAATGTCAACCATCAAAGAGATTTGAAACAAAATAATCTTCAAAATGAATTAGAAGTTAACCCTTAGATGCGAAATATTACTGAAATGTTATCAAATTTATAATAACACATTTGTTATGTACGTGTTAATGAATTGTTGGATACACTATTAACAGATAAATCATATCTGCCATTTAAAGCCATCTAGAAATTTGTGATTAGAGAAATCTTACTTTGTCACTCTCGGTTCTTTTCTACTAACAATCTTCATGAATGGCAACGAGAGAGATGATGGTAGCACTTGACACCAAACAAAGTAAGATACTTAATCACAGTCTTTCTATTCAACTTCCTATCATACATCATCACGAAATGCATGGAAAACAAAAATAATTGCCAACAAGAATAGAATAGAATTTGAAATCAACAATGACCACTGAATTTATACATGCATGGGTGTAATTGGTGCCAAAAACATTGTAAAAAGAGACAAGTCAAACTTTGTTCTTACCCCATCCATTGCAATTACTTAAGCATGGATTCTGGTAGGAGAGCAGAGATTTTGTAAACTTTGTGCTACCAACCAAATATGGTTGTCTCCTTCAACATAAGATTTAGAATGAGTAGAAAAAGTAATGCTCGAAGGTAAATAGCACCATGTAATAGGAAGTTTGATGTTAAGAATGTATGCTTAGATGAAGAAAATAATTTACGGTACGTCTAAAAGATTGAGAACACTCAGAATAAAACTTAGTCTCATCCCATCATACCCTAGGAAGATCAAGTTCTGAACTTAAGGTTATATTTTTCCTCTTTTAGAGTACTAAGATTTTGTGTCCTTTCATTTAAAAAAAAATTCACTTCTTTGGTGATACAATTATCTCTATAATTCTACATTGATATTCATGAGCACTTTTTCATTCAAGTTTGATGATTCATTCAAAATTTCTATGATTAATACTTATGAATCTCTCCTAGTAGTTATAAAACTATTACTCCATCTTCACAAAAATATTATATACCTTCTAAACAAAGTTTTATTGTAAGATGATGTACAATCAAGAACCAATATATACACAAGAAATATCATGAACTTTTTACTAAACATTATATTGATTCTTTAGAAGAAATAATTTCACAATTTGATGGATTCAAGTTATATTGCTTAAAAAATCAATTTGTATCTTTTATATGGACTATTTTTGAAATTGACTTCCTCCGAACATTATTAGTATTTCTTATTGAGAGAATATTAAGAAAAAATATTTCAAAGTTAATCCACCTACAAAGATTTAATAAATTCTCACTAAAATTATGCATACACAAACTTTGTGCATACATAACTTTAGTGAGAATGTCTCAAATCTTTGTAGATATATTAACTTTTGAAATATTTTTCCTTAGTATTCTCTCATCTAATAATTTTCGAAATAAGTCAATTCCGAAAAATAGTCCATGTAAAAGATACAAATTGATTTTTTAAGCAATATAACTTGAATGCATCAAATTGTGAAGATATTTCTTCCAAAGAATCAACACAATGTTTAGTATAAAATTCAAGATATTTCTAATTTAAATTTGTCCATAAATGATCATGTTACCATAAAATTTTGTTTCAAATGTATACAATATTTATATTTATGTGAATAAGAAAAGGTGGTAGTATTATAACTATTAGAAAAAATATAAAAACATGTAAGTACTATAGAAAATTTATATAAATCATAAAACTAAAATAAAAAAAATTGTAACATGATCATTGACTTTGCAAGAATAAAACTTAGTGTCATCCCATAAGTTTAATTATGAATCTCTCCTAGTAGTTATAAAACTACTACTCCATCTTCACAAAAATATTATATATCTCCTAAACAAAGATTTATTGTAAGATGATAATCCATCAAGAACCAATATACACAAGAAATATCATGGAATTTTTACTAAACATTGTGTTGATTCTTTAGAAAAAATATCTTCACAATCTGACGCATTCAAGTTGTATTGTTTAAGAAATCAAGTGATATCTTTTATATGGACGGTTCATCAAAATTTACTTTCTTCAAAAATTATTAGTATTCGTTACTGAGAGAATACTAAAAAAAAAATATTTCAAAGTTAATCCACCTACAAAGATTTGATAAATTCTCACTAAAACTATGCATGCACAAACTTTGTACATACATAGCTCTAGTGAGAATGTCTCAAAACTTTGTAGGTAGATTAACTTTTTAAATATTTTTTTTAGTATTCTTTCAGCTAATAATTTTCGAAGTGAGTAAATTCCGAGAAACGACGCATATGAAAGATATCACTTGATTTTTTGAACAATACAACTTGAATACATCAAATTGTGAAGATATTTTTTCGAAAGAATCAACAAAATGTTTAGTATTGAAATCAAGATATTTCTAGTGTAAATTTGTTCTTAGATGATCATTTTACCATAAAATTTTGTTTCAAATGTATACTATTTATATTTATGTGAATATTAAAAAGTAGTAGTATTATAACTATTAGGAAAAATCTAAAAACTTGTAAGTACTATAGGTATTTTACATAAATCATGAAACTCGAATAAAAAAATATTGTATTCATGAACATCAACTTAGAATTATGGGAAAAATTATACATAATCTCACCAAAGAAGTGAAAATTTGTTTGAATCAAGGTACACAGGATTTTAGTATTCTAAAAGAGGAAAAGCATAACTTTTAAATCCAGAAATTATCTTCTAACTTTATTTTTATCCCGTGACGAAAAACACAAGCTTATTCAAGAGTTTTGTATTCATCTTTATATGCTTCCTTCTTGTTGCGGTGATAGATGAGGGTATAAACCTTTAGTGTTTGAGTTTAGTGATAGATGAGGGTATAAACCTCAACGTTAACAACTTTGTAATAGCACTTGTATTTTTAAAAAGTGTTATAATAAAAATGTTTTGCATCAGCCAACTGAATTCAGAGTCAACCAGACACAGACGAATGTGTCATACTAATTGAAAACTACAGTTTCAATTATCTATATTAAGGCATGTATAAATAAAACTTAAATTTAATTTAAATGTGTATTTAATTTTTCAAATTTATATCATTTTTTATTGATAT
>Ga0214543_1002925_pt1 | contig 33564 bp, 30 predicted proteins | sample CNSS2metaG_FD_160094 | JGI IMG/M metagenome (GOLD analysis project Ga0214543, IMG submission 160094) | Root nodule microbial communities from cowpea collected in UCLA plant growth center, Los Angeles, California, USA - CNSS2 | ecosystem: Host-associated > Plants > Roots > Nodule | place: USA... | reverse complement strand
TCTATGCCCAATATCATCGCCCGTGGATGGAGCACGTCCGCCACATGCGCATGAGCCCCGAGGACCGCGCCGCCTTCGTCGATGCGCGGATCGCCGCCGTCCATGCCGGGCTGAAGCTGAACGCAGACCAGGAGAAGCTGTGGCCGCCGGTCGAGGCGGCGGTGCGGGAGTTCGCCAAGCTGCGCATCGACCGCGCCAATGCGCGGATGAATGCCGGGCCGGGCGATGCCGACAGGGCCGAGGATCCGATCGCCCGCCTGCGCCAGCGCGCCGAGGACATGGGCGCCAGCTCCGCCGCCCTGAAGAAGATCGCCGATGCCGCCGATCCGCTCTACAAGACCCTCGACGAGGGCCAGAAACGGCGTCTCGCCGTGCTGACCCGGCACCGCGGCCCGTTCGGCGGCGGCGGGGACGGCCCGCGCCACCACCACTTCATGGAGCGCATGGACCGCATGATGGAACGGGGCATGGACCACTTCCACCACGACCGCTTCGACCGTGACCGGGGTCCCGACCGGGACCGGGAGGGCCGGCTCTGAAAGGACCGGTTCTGGCGCCGTGAGCCCTGGCGAAGCCGCTGGAATCCAGCGGCTTTTCGCATTTCCGGGGCTGCGGACGAGACCTTGGAAAACTTGCGTCCGATCGCTTGCCAGACCCGGAACGCTTTGCTAAACGACCGGCCTCGCAAGGCCTTGACCGCCTTTCGGGCGCATAGCTCAGTTGGTAGAGCAGCTGACTCTTAATCAGCGGGTCCCAGGTTCGAGCCCTGGTGCGCCCACCAAGCAAATCAAGCACTTACAGCAGTGCGCACCAGAACGGACCAGTCGGTTTGACGTCCGGTTTGAGAAATTTGTTCGTCGTCCGTACGCCAACTTGAAGAATGGCGGGATGGCTGCGCGTTGCCGCAGCGGCTAACTCGTTCCCCGGCGGCGTGGAGCGCTCTCTCACGCAAGAGCCTTGGCGACCGAGGACGCCTTCACCTGGAGTCGATCCACATCCCAAGCTCACTGTTCCTACCCATATACTTCACTCAATTTCTTGATCGCTGACTCGGCGAGTTCGAGCCGGCCGCCCAGGTAGTGCGCATCGAGAATCTCCTGCACCGTCTTCATCGAATGGCCAGTTATCGAGGCGATCTCCGGAACCGAGCAATTCGATAGCGCGAGGCGCGTAACAGCAGTGCCGCGCAAATCATGGAAGTGCAGATCCTTCAACGACGTTTTCTTGAAAGCCTTGTCCCAGCTCGTCCTGAAACCGTCCTCCGTCCATGGCCGGCCGAACGAGTTGACCAAGATAGTCACGGCCGAGCGCTCTTCCTTCAACGCAGCGTCAAGCGCCGCCTTCAGCGGCGGTCCCACCGGTATAGTTACACGGCGCCGGCCCTTGTTGCCGCGTCCCTTCGATTGGCGCATCCGGATATACACGCCATCGTAATCTTTCCAGGTCAGGCGCAGCAGGTCTCCTTGGCGCTGACCTGTCCACAATGCGAGCAGGAGAGCGGCTTGCAGCTCGACCGACGCCACCCCACAAAAGGCCCGGATGTCCTCGGCCGACCAAACTATCTCAGACCGGTCAGATTCATAAAGCCGACCGCCACGCTCGCAGACGTTCACTGAGATCTTGCCACGATCCTTTGCAACGGACAGAACACGCGCAATCGTCGTCCAGATATAATCCGCCTTGCGTGGCGTGTCGGAAAATGAATCCCGAAACTCCTTGAAGTCGCCCCGTGCGCGCTTGTCCTCGAGGGCGCCAATCGGCATCGAACCGAACCTTGTTTCGATAAGCTTGAGGTATCCGTCGTAAGCGCGCTTACTCTTGTCACCAAGATCTTTGTACTCACTGCAGTCCTTGAAGTAGTCGATCAGTGAGCTAAACGTCTCGGAGTTCTTCTTCGTGTAAGACGCCACTGCTTCGTTGTAGAGGCGCATAAATTCCGGTGTGCCGGGTGTCGCGTCAATGCGCGGGCCTCCCTTCCACGCATACCAGTAGGTCTTCGACGTACCGTCACCGAGCTTTTTTATGGACCAGTTGATCCCCTTCAGCCGCACTCGCATTCTGGGATGCCTTCCACGCGTCGTATGGTGCCAGTTGAGCTTCTATTTTAGGCTGCAAACCAGATAACCGGTCAAGCGCTACGTCAATCGCTTTTTTATCCCATTTGCGTGTTCCAGGTATTGCCCTCGGCATGATTCCGCGTCGAACCCACTCGCTGAACGCTGAAAGAGACTCGCAACCTGCGTAAGCCGCAGCTTGTTCTTTGGACATGCCACGCGGCTCGATCATTCGATGCTCCCACTGCCGGCAATAAGTAGCGGTGCTGAACTCGGCAGGACCGTAGTTGATCAAGGCCGAGAACCTTGGCGACGAAAGAGTGAGAAACTAGACCTCGGAGATTCGGCTAGCGTGGAGTGGAAATCGGACAGGCCTATGTGCCCAACGGCTCTGGAATCTACTTACGGGACTTTGAAATCCAGCTGTCTCTGGTGCGGTAATCTTGCCTCGCGAAGGAACAGGACGTTGCAGGCCTTGGAAGCCTGGATAGTCCGTGTGGCCGTGCATTGCGGGATCGACATTGGCCAGCACATGATAAATCGTGCGCTCGGCTAGTAGCTGGGCACGAAGAAAGAGCCGCCCAGAAGGGCCTCCTTGGGACTCCTAGGTGCGGCAGTCAGCTCTTCCTGTCCAGTTCGCGAACGTAGGATTGATCTCTCCCCGTAGTTGCGCTTGGATGGTGGCTGAGGGGGGAGGCGATGCGTCGGATTGGATTATCTGTTTCGCTTTTCATGGTCGTGCAGGTTTTGCCAGCTTCATCGGCGTTCGCGGCCTGCGGGGACAATGGAGGTCCCGGATACCGAAACCAAGCGGGCAAGTGTGTCGGCTGGGAAGCGCTGGCGCGTCAGTGTGGAAATCCGCCCTCAAGCAAATGCACCGCTGAGCGCGTCGCTGAAGGCTCGCAAGAAGCGGCAGAAAAAGGATCGGCTCTCCGGTCGCTGATGGATCGTTCGCATGAAGCGAAAAAAGTGCCGGCCAATCCCTAAGGCATGAGGTCCCATTTCCTTTGGAGCACTGTCAGGTTCTAGGCTGGCTGGGCGTTCCCTCGCGTGACTGATACCCGGTTAACCCTCCACGGTACTCTGATTTTCGAAAACTGGCGCCAGCCCTTGATCTCGCGCGGCAGTTGCGTTTGGATGTGCCGCCTTTAGGGGGAGAGGAAATGCGTTGGCTGGGTATTGCAGCGCTCTGTATGGCGCTCGGGGGATGTTACGCAACGGGCGCGGATGTTCGCGCCAAGCTGGGCCAGGATTACATCGGCAAAAATGTTGATGCCCTTGTCGTCCGCTGGGGGCCGCCCGCAAGTAGCTTCAAAATGAACAGCGGTGAAACCGCTTATAGCTGGCAACTGGCGGCCGGGAGATCATTTTCGGTCTCGCGTGATAGCCAGACCAGCGCATCGGGAAGTTCGCGGGAGTACGCTTGCAAGGTCAACGTCGTTGCATTGCCGAACGGAACGATAAAAAGTCTCGATACCGAAGATAAAGACAGTAGCCTTTATTACGGACCCATTCCCACCGGCGTCCAGCTTGGCAGCGTTTGCGCAGAGCAACTTGGAATGAAGCAGCAGTAGAGGCCGCGCTTTCATGATTGAGCGGAGGCGCCGCGCGGGAGCCTCACCCGTCAACCGCTGATGATCACCGTAATGCGTCGAACGTCACGACTTGTTCTCATTGTCCTGCTTGCGCTCGTAACACCAGCCAGAGCGGCAGTTGAGCCCACGGCCGACTGCATCCTCTCGGACCGCGCCTCGGGAGACCTTCATCGCTGGCAGAGAATCGATGTCCGCTCCTCGCGCCCGCCCCGGTCACAGATCAAAATTATCATCCGAACGAAGGGGCCAAGCATCCAAGGGCTCATTCGGATTCCCGGCGCCCCAGCCTCCAATTTTGACACAGGCCGTGGTCTCACTGTGGTTGACTTGATCAATACCGGAGACGAGGAGAACGGCTATACCAAAATCTTCGTCTTAGAAATTCTATTTACTCAGAGAGGTCTTGGGCAATCATACGAAGCATATGTAATCGATAGAGGCGATGGAGACGATCAATAGCCGACCAAATGGCTCTTGAATATTCCAGGGCGCGGGAGTTCTATTTCATCTCAGCAAGGGGCCGTTCGAACTGGAGGTGGCGAATGAGCAATGCGCTCGTCGTTCACAAAGCCCACCTGCCGAAGGCTCTTCTCGGCGTTCGTGCTGCTCAGTACGTCCGAATGTCTACTGAGATGCAGCACTATTCAATTCAAAATCAGGCTGCAGTAATAGCTGCCTATGCGCACGCTCACAATCTAACTCTTGTCCGTACCTACAGAGACGAGGGCGAAAGCGGGTTGCTCATCAAGAACAGGCTGGGCCTCCTCCAGCTATTGGAGGATGTCGAGAGTGGGCAAGCCGACTTCGGGCACATCCTTGTCTACGATGTAAGCCGATGGGGACGCTTTCAGGATGCAGACGAAAGTGCGCACTACGAATTCGTGTGCAAGCGCGCAGGCATCAAGGTCGCATATTGTGCCGAACAGTTCGACAACGACGGGACTATGCTGACGAGCATCGTCAAGAACATCAAACGAGTGATGGCGGCCGAGTACAGTCGAGAGCTTTCAGCGAAGGTCTACGCCGGTCAATGCCGCTTTGCTCGGTTAGGCTATAAGCTCGGCGGTTATGCGGGCTATGGCTTGGTGCGGGAGCTTGTTGATGAGAAGGAGCAATCGAAGGGTCTTCTAAAGAAGGGACAACGAAAGTATCTCTTGACTGATCACATCAGAATTAGTCCCGGGACTCCCCAGGAAGTTGTTACAGTCAGGTGGATATTTAGCCGTTTCCTCGAAGTGAAATGTGAAACGGTAGTGGCGTGGGAATTGAATAAAAAGAGGGTGCCGACGCGCTCAGGGGATCCTTGGACGCGCGTGATGGTCGGAGCCATACTCCGAAACGAAAGCTACATCGGAAATCTCATTTTCAATCGAAGGTCATTCAAGCTACGCCAGACATACACGTACAATCCTCCAAACCAGTGGATTAGAGCTGAAGGCTGCATTCAGCCCATCGTTGATCGTGACGTCTTCGCAAAGGTGAATAAATTTATCGAAGAACGGCGTGTCGATCTAACCGAAGAAGAGATGCTCGTTCGCTTGCGAAGAGCTTTGCTCAAGGAGGGGAAGTTGAGCAAGGGCATTATAGACCGCACGCCGGGTCTGCCCTGCGTGGCGACATGCCAGACTCACTTCGGCAGCCTACGAAATCTCTATCGCTTGCTCGGCTACACTCCGAAGCGAAATTATGAATTTCTAGAATCCCGGCCTCTTTGGTCTCAGCAAAAGACAAGCCTCGCATCTCGCATCGGCGCCGCCGTCAGAAGGGCGGGCTGCCGCACGAGCACTGGCGGTTGGACAGACTCCCTTCGTGTGAACGATGCCGTCTGCATCTCGGTTAGAGCCGCGCGTTGGACACCGCCAGAGAAGGAGACCCATTCTCCTCATTGGACCATCCAATGTGACACGCATGTGCCGGCTGGGTGGATCGCTGCCATCAGGCTAACCGAGCACAACAAGGCCGTGATGGATTATGTGCTGTTACCGACGGACGGCAAAGTAAAGCGAACGATACGATTTTCCGAGGCGGCTCGAGCACGTAACTCGATAACCTGCTTCAAAACTGCTGACGCTCTTGTTCGTGCGATCACCAGGAAGGTAGCCAAGACAAGCCATGCTTCCCGAGCCATGCGAGACCCGTTGAGCAAGCGACCGAAAGTAAGCCAGCCCAAAACCAAGAGCGGCCGCGCGCGGCACTAATTGAGCGCAGGTAAAGGAGCGCTCCTAGCAGTGGGCCGTAGTTCCTACGGAAATCCCCATTGAGCTTCGCAATCTTGGATAGCTCGGAAGAGACTTCGACTTCATCCGGCATGATGCTGGTTCCCCTTAAGCAGATAGAGCCAGCACCCTATGAACCACTGTTTTGCCCGACGGAGCAACGGAATTTTTTGGTAAAACGAAAAGGCGGCCGCACCCGACGAACCCCAATGGACGTGCGGCCTTGATTGTTGAAGTTAAGCCTTCATCAGGAAGCTTCTCGACCCGGCCAGCGCCGGGTACGCACTTGACGCCACGGTCTCCGCAAGGGCCGTCGTGGCTCACGCTGGTTATCGAACAAACTTGAGACTGATGACACCATGCTCTCTCAGGGCTGAAACAGGGGTTCGATTCCCCTAGGGAGCGCCAGAAATTTCAAAGACTTAGAACTTGCATCGAAAAGTCGTCGAATATCCGTTGAATAAGCGCCGACGAACATTGGCGAACTCCGCCACACTAATTCTGTTATCCGATCACCTAGCTCTCTGTCTTAGTTGATACCCAAGGTGACGCGCGAAGCGGATGGGATGCCACTGTACCTCGGTTGCGCTTGGCGCGAGATGGACGCCGAAAGCGCTGTTGGCAAGCTCGTAGCTTACGCAGTTATGTGCGCACTTCGCCACGTCTGAATAGGAAGCGCTCGTTCCTTTCCTGGACACCAAATAACTCAAGCAGAAAGCGACGGTGTTCAGCTCCGCGTGTCAATAGACAAACATCGGCCCGCTCATCTCCGAGTATCGCAAAATGAACCTTCGCCGGATCTAACGCATCATGCCGTTTGGAGTTCGGTTTCTTCTTGCTTGATGTCGGTTACGATCCATGCGCCTTGCAGCTGCTCGGCTGAATTCCTTGGCAGAAACTTGCACTCAACGCTGCGAAACAAGAGGCCAACATCGTGTTGCGGTGCGGCTCCTCCATCGACTGCCACGCCTTCCATCTGACTGAAGAAATCGGCAAATCTCCGCTTAACATCGACAAGAACGCGCCGCTCGCCAGCAGGAGCGATTACCCAATCGACGGTTCGGTTGCCGGCGCCGAGACCGCTCACCTCATGATCCGCAGGAATGACAGGAGACACCCGCAGTATTGGGAACATCTCGGTGAGATGTATGAGATGCCGCCCGATGTCGTCGATCAGGGCTAAATAGGCGCGCAGCTTGTCAGGCGATAGCCGCCTTTGGGCGCATTGGAGCACATCGAATAGCAAGGGCACGCGGGGCCACATGTGGACGCCCCAGATGAGTTCATCGCCAACTCGATGCGGCGATCCAAATTCGTAGCGCCATATATCAGTGAGCCGATCCAGGAAGCATCCGCAGGCGGCGAGATTAGGAGGCAGCATTGCGATCACGCCGTCGCTCTGGTCCTTGGATAATCCTCGCGCCTGCCCTTCGGCAGTCAGTCGAGCCAGCAGCGAATCGACGCCACCCACGAGTTGAGGTTGAACAGATTCAATCAGCAGCGGCACAAATTAGGATCGCTCTATTTTCTTTCCGGTCGCATCAAACTATACAGGGGTCTTCAGTCCGCGCATACGGAGTGCCAGAGCTTCGATCTCATGATCAAGAACGTCAGCAGCCGACTTCACGGTGAGATCGCGTTTCACGATGGCCAGATCGTAGAAGACCTCCGGATTGACCCGCCCTATAGCGGGCAACAGATAGAATGCTCCGTGACGCTGGTATCCGGCTAAGAACATATCCAGATACCGGCTATCGTTTGGCTCCATGGTCATCGAGCGAGTTGCCACCATAACGGGCGCTTTCGTGACAGCGCCGCGCGACAATGGGTCGGCGGAGGCAATCTGAACACAATAGTGATGGGGATTCGTGTCGGGCAAATGCCTTATGATCGAAACGCCGATTTCTTCGCTTGCGTCTTCCGCGCCGAACCGCTCGCGCCACCGTTCAAAAATCTTCCGCGCGCCCTCTTTGTCCTCAAAGAGAAATGCCATGCAGGGCAGCGAATGACCTATGTGGATGTAGCCGCAACCTTGCCACCGCGCCCTGTCCCACGCATGGACATCAATCACAGAGCGGATGCTAATGCCTTTGTGGTTTTTAACCCCGAGTGATCCGTCATCTTCTCCAAAATCAGGATTCTCATCGTCCGGGTGAGCCAGCTCGATCCGAGGAACCTCCGCCCGCTGCTCGCGGAGCGGATAGGAGCGGCTTACCGCTTCCTTCCAATCGGCCAAAGATGAGAAATTTTGCGATGCCGTCCGGGAGTAACTGTTGGGAGCGGAGGAAATCATAGCGATGCGCTGCTGAACTGCAGCGTCCGCAAAAAGCTCTTCCAGCAATGCGGTCCCATCTTTAACCGAACAGGCGGCTCCCAGGATGTGGGCCGCGACTTCGCAGTAAAACTGATTTATATCGCCCTGACGATCAATGCTCACAAGCTGAAGATTGGCCGGCCAGGTGACGGTGGATTTCATATCCAGCTCACTGGTTTCGATGGCCGGGTCCTGCGCTTGCTCGCTTGCGATTATGCTAATGCGGAATAGCTCGGTATGTGGCGCGACACGTTTCTCGATTACCGTGGCGAAAAAAGCCTCAATTGAACCCAATACGCATTCGGCTAAGGGGATATGCCGGCTTTCTAGGACTTCAACCTCGACCTTCATGCCCATGATCATGGTCACGAGTACCTGACGCCCTTCCTGGTTCAGGAGCAACGGTCCTCGCAAGCTTTCCGCCAAGGGCTGGCTCTTAAGCGTCGAGAGGAGGCGGTTTACCGCCTCGTCGGTTTCTTCCTTCGGCAGGCTGCCATCCTCGCGAAGGGCTTCCGAGTAGCCGAGTGAGTACAGCAGCGCCGTACGCGACATAAACAAACCGAGGCTGGCCAAAATATCCGGTGTTTCTTCCAGCCTACGCAGATCATTTTCCTTCAGGTTCAGGAATAGACAGCCCAAAGCCATGTCCAATTCGATGAGATCCTCGCGGACCTTCGCCTTCGACTCCTCTGTCAACGGAAGGCCAGCTAAGCATCCGTTCAAAAGCTGGATTGCGAACAGAACATCAGGCAGGTGACAAAGCTCCAACGCGTTCCAAGCCCATATCTTCATCGTGGGAACGATGCTGGCAGGCAGGTCTCCATCCTTCTCGCCTTCGACGATGATGGATGCCGCAGCAAGACAACAGCTCGCGCGGGCGGCCCAGTGCAAGCCGGCGCTTCTGTAAGCCAGCGTCAGCAGCTGTGTCGCATCGATCAACTCCGCAGTGTACTCACGCTTTGTCAGGCCGATTGCCGCTTTACCCAGCCACCGGATCATGTCGAACTTGTCCGCTGATAAGTCCAGCTTTTGTACTCGTTTGAGCAGGACCAGCGCGCCTTCGGCTTCGCTCTTTCTCGTGCCAACGAAATCGGCGAGCTTTTCGACGAGTTCATTGTACGCCGGATCATTGCCGGCGACCCCGCCAATAACCTCTATAAAGCGGGTGACTCCATCCGCATCGAATTCTCCAAGTCCCTTGGCCTTGTCGAGTATTGCGGAGTAGCCACTGAAAACAGACGAAAGTGCTGTTTCATCCTGCGCCAGTATCGCCCGATTGACCGCTATTCTCTGGAGATCGGTTTCCGCCTCCAGGCTATTGTTCGGCCGGCTCGCATCCCGTGCCTGCACGTCCAGTGCCCGTATTAATCTGGCAGTGCGCTCGTCGTACCGGCACTCTTCGCGTGTCATATGGTCATGAACGATGGAATTGACGAGGAGCTGGTTTAGATTCCCCAGGAACTCCAGATTTTTTGCGTGAGTTGATTCCAGCGCGCGCGCTTCGAAATCATCGTACGACGCGTTCAGGAGATTAAAGTCGTTATACCACCAGAATGCCGTCCATATTTGCTCGTACCGAGCTTCTAGTTTTTGCCGATAAGAGCCATGGGCCTCCGCAAGGCGGATGGCTCGCGCAAATCGGCCATCTATTTCAGTGCGCGGCCTCTCTAAACCGCGCGAGAGTTTTGCCGCGACGAGCGCCTCGGTGACAAGCTGCCGCTCCATACCCTGAAAAGCCGCCGGATCTTCTATCGCCCGTTCAATATCAGCGAGCTGCTGGGAGCGAGAGTAATCCTTTGGGCCAAGCCGCCGATGACCGACGTCGTCTCCGACCTTCAGGTAATTGAACGCAAGGTCGGTGCGTTCCTTTTCGATGATCTCAGTCACGATCCAAGAGCGATCAAGAATGGTCACGCGGATGCTGTATTGCTTTGACAACTCATCTTCGATGCGAGCGCGATCCTTGGCTTTCGCAAAACGGCTCGTCACAAAGATTATCTTGTCGTAGCCCCTGCCCGTTTCTGCAATGCCCTTGACGTCCGCGCGTACCTTGACGCTCCACTCTTTCTTGGCGCTGAAGGCGAAGGCCCATCTTTCACGACCGCTGTTCGCGTCGCCGATATAAGTGAGGCCGGAGACTTCATCCGACACTGGATAGGTTTCCGTGTCGGCCTTGCTGTCGCCGCCACCATCAGGACCTGTTTGAGGCCGCAGGTTGGGACAGATCGTTCGCTCGCAAAGTTTGCGGCAAAAGATCTCGAACTCGTGCGTCTGGTTTCGGGACGTTAACGAGTCCAGGTGATATTCGAGCCGGTCAGCACTCAGAACGTGGGTGGGACGCTCAACGGTGTCCGAGTAATATTCAGGACGAAGCTGGCGCATGAACTCGGAGGGCGACACCCGCGCGGGCGCGCCTTGATCTTCTCCGCCTTCGCTTACGATGTCTGTGGTCATGGGGAACAATAATAGAACAAAGATGCTCCTCGAACCAGACCGAGAAAGGAAATTCCGTCCCAGCGCTGTGGACGGAAGAGTCTTCAAGACGGCATTTCTGTTTCTGCGGGAGCTTGCAGGGTCAATCCAGAAGCCGGATCCCGATCCCTTCGTGAATAAGTGAGTTGCGTGATTTTCAACCCTCGGGACAATAGGGAGATATCCATGAAAACCGAGACAATCAGCTGCCGCTTTATCGGCGACTTCAAGGTCGGCGACAATATGGTCTACAACGCCGGCCTGCTCTGCAAGCTCGCAGAGTCGGGCAGCACGTTCAACAAGCTGATGCTCTTGCAGGCCGGTGCAATTACTGAAGCGGCGCTGTGGGAGATCATTTACCGTGCGCAGAATTTCAACCGCGAGGGTGTACCCAACATTTCCGAGGAGGACCGGGCGGAAATCGAAGGCAAGAAGGTCGAACGATTCAAAGCGATCATCGACGTGATGAGGAAATACGAGATTCTCGATAAGGCCGGTGCCGACATTTACGACGAGTTGGATAAATTGCGTGAGTACCGCAACAAAGTGCATATCCAGCTCGATGTAAAGCTGGAGGGTGTGCCGCGCGACGAGGACAAGGCCTTTACCGATCCGGTGCGTGACTGGGCGCTGAAGCTCAATGTGAGGGTACTCAAGTTCCTGACCGGAAACTTTGCGCGCCCCGCAGATCTGGCGCAGTTCGCGCATAGCCTAACCGTGCCTAGCCCCTGACTTGCGGGATCAGGCACCCGCTTAGGTCCGGGTCAGATCGCGGCCAACATCCTCAAGGCAGGAATCGCTTTCTGAGCTGAGCTTGTCCCAGAGGATGTGGGCCTGGTCTACGCGATTGGCGCGCATGACCGGTTGATCGAGTTTTTCAAACTGATCGAACTGTGCGGTTGGCATCAGGCCGTTCAACCGCCCGCTCGCGAACAGAATATAAGCGGACACCGCTTCGGTAACGCGCGCCAGCGCCTTAATCGCGTTGGTTATTCTATTCGTTGTAACCAGCAGATGAGCCACTTCTTCACGTTTCTGCGGTGTGCCGGCGTGAGCAAGATACGCATGGCTCCATTTCGCGAGTTCGTCCGCGCCGCTATTGTTCAGCCAGCCTTCAACCGTATCGATGAGGGCTAACGGCAATCGATCCTCGCGGTTGCGGTTGGTCGACGCAATGCCTGACAGTCTGTCGAATTGTTCGTGGGCCATTTGCGAGGTGCCCCACGCCTTTGGACCGTTGTGTTGGACCGCTGCATAGTCGTACGGCAGCCCGTCGTGGCAGACGTAGTTTTCCCGTGTGAACAGATTGAAATTTCGCCGCACATCCTTGATGAGGCGCCGCAGGGAAATAACATCGGAGCCGCTATCGACGAGACGGCGTATGGCCAGCACTTGCGTTGCGACATGGCCGTTTATGATGGCCTCGGCAACCAGTGAATTGCCAAGGCAGCTGGCCTCATCATCGATGGCGAATTGCGTCAGCGTCCGGAATGAGACGTCCGTCCACACCATTGCGGATAGGGTCTGCCAGATCGCGTGATGCTCGTCCGTATCTATCCAGCTCAGCCATACCCTGCGCTTGCCACGATAAGACTCCAGAGCCGGTCTTCGCTCAGGCGGCACGTCGCATTGCGATAGCGGCGTCTCGTTGTCTTCGGTCATCGGGGCCAGCATCTAGCGTCACGGCAGCACGATCATCATCAAAGAGTTCGTTCAAAACAGACCAATACCTGCGTACGGCGCTATACTCGAACGATGCGAATCGAAAGCGCGATAATGCGAACATTGGCAATTGTGGACAAGGCGCTGCGCAGTGAGTTCGCGGATGATTTTGACAAGCGTTGCCTCTATGCGGCTTTTGCCGTGTTCGCGTTGTTGCAGGATGAAGGTTTCGACACCCGCCTTGCCGGCGGGGATTTCGTAGCGTTCGTTGTTGCCCGCTCGGGGGAGCGAGCCGGTCTGCAGGGGTTTGGCTACGGTAGCGACCAGCCCTCGCATTTCTGGGTCGAGGTTCAGGATACGATCGTCGATCTGGGGCCGCATTATCTGCCGCACGGCTCGTCCTTCGCGGCGGCCGCCATGCCACTGGTCGCGTGGCAGCTCTCTGATGGGCTACCGGTGTATCTGCGGTATCGCACGCATATGCGTTACGATCCCGCCGTACAGCTGCAATCCTTTCCCGACGTGATGGCGCGGAAGGATCGCTTCGTTGCCGGATGCCGCGCGAAGTATGCCGCCCAGCGTGGTCAGCCGCGGCTGCCCTCCTGGCTGCTGACCGGGCCGTTGGCGTTGGAATTGGCGGCGCGTGAGGGGGACGTCTGGGCCAGGAACGCCCTTAGGTTCGCGGCTGGAATCGATAGAAGCCAGCTCCCCTTTTGAATTTCAAAGGGTTAGCGAGCAGGCTATAACCTGATTTTATTAGTAGAATATCAGTCTGTGGCCTGATACTGTGCCGATGAGTTAAGGCTGGAACCTGAAAATAGTTTTCCGGAATCAGGCTGCACTATGAAAACCGGTACACGCCACCGCGCCCGAGAAAAGCTCGACGATCGCCTCCAAGGGCTCAAGCCCGTGGAGCGGTTCCACGCGCCGCCGAAAGGGTGGGTGCGAGCCATCCGTGATGCCCTCGGCATGACGGGGGTGCAACTTGCACGAAGGCTCGCGGTTCGGCCGCAAAGCGTCGAGACGATGGAGCAATCGGAAGAGAGTGGCAGCATTCAGTTGAAGACCCTGCGGCGCGCGGCAGAAGCCCTCGACTGCACGCTTGTCTATGCGCTTGTACCCAACGACTCCCTTGAGGGCGCCGTACGCGGGCGCGCGCGCAAGATCGCGATGCGCGAACTTGGCCGGGTTGCTCATACGATGAGGCTCGAAGCCCAGGAGACGGCCGACGGTAACACGGACGAGCGGATCGAGGCCTATATCCGTGACAATGTGAAGGAGCGGGATCTCTGGAATGACCGAGACTGATCTGTTTCAGGAGCCGAACGACGCGACGCCGCTCGATCCGGCGCTGCGCGGCGACCTGATTCAGACATGGGTCACAACGCGCGCCGACCTCAATGAAGCCGAGGAAGAAAACATCCTAAAAGGAGCGGTGTGGGGAGGCCGTCGCCGCGGCGGCGCGGAGGCGCTGCTCGACGAAGGCTTCTCGAAGAACCTGCACAAGCGGATGTTCGGCGAAGTGTGGAAGTGGGCGGGAAAGTATCGCCAGAAGGAACTGAACATCGGCATCGATCCGCATCTGGTTGCCGCCGAAATGCCGGTGATGTTCGATAACGTGCGGTTCTGGGTAGAAAATAAGACCTTCCCGCCCGATGAAATCGCGGTGCGGCTGCATCATCGCCTGACGCAGATTCATGGCTTCCCGAACGGAAATGGCCGGCATGCGCGGATGATGGCCGATTTGTTGATCGAAAAGCTCGGTGGCAAGGCCTTTACTTGGGGCAGCGGCACCGTTCACGAAACTGGCGCATTGCGCGACGCCTATGTCGCCGCCCTCCAGGCCGCGGACAATCACGATATCGCCCCGCTTATGAAGTTCGTGAGGTCGTGAAGGGATGGCGACGAAGTCGTTTCCGACGAAAACGACCGGTCCTTTGCATTTCGAGGATCTGGAGCCCCACCGGTTTGAAGACTTGGTGCGCCGTCTCCTCTACGATTTCAGGCAATGGCGTGAGCTTGAGGCTACGGGGCGAACCGGGAGCGATGAAGGGTTCGACGTGCGCGGCTATGAATCTGTGCAAGGTGACTTCGGCGGTGGAATTGATGGCGACGACGCTGATGATGACGGCAGCGGGAACCGAACCGATAGCGACGTAAAGGACCGCGTCTGGTTAATTCAATGTAAGCGCGAAAAATCCATTCCGCCGAAAAGGCTGGCGGCATATCTGGATGCGCTTCCTCGCAGCAAACAGCTCTATGGAATCATCTTCGCCGCCGCATGTGATTTCTCCAAAGCGGCACGCGACGCTTTCCGAACCAGGACGCGTGAGCTTGGATTCCAGGAAGCATATCTTTGGGGCAAGGGCGAGTTGGAAGATATGCTCTACCAACCCAAGAATGACGACGTATTGTTCACGTTCTTTGGAGTGTCAAAGCGGATCCGCCAGCGATCATTAAGCGCGGAGGTGCGCCGAAAGCTCGTGGTCAAACGTAAGGCGCAACGATTGTTGCAGAGCTTCGGCCTGGAAGTGCTGGTGAGAGACGCCAGCGATTACCGCTATCCATATGCCGATGAAACACAGCGTGAGAAACTCAGGGCAAGACGATGGTGCGTCTACCGGTATGAAGGCTGTCACCATGACGGACTACATGTCCTAAGACACCGGCATCTCGCATTCATCGATGATGATGGTGTGGCCTGGGATTTTGCGGAATGCATGGACGACTCCGCCCCGCACAACAATCCGTGGCGAACGGAGGACGACGAGAAGCTTGTCGATCGGGTCGCGGCCGCACGTGCCGATGCTATGACCATTTGGGATGCGCTGCCGGAGAAAAACAGGGCATGGTTTGAGGAGTACCGGGTGCTTCCATACGAATCGGTCATCGACATCGACGACAAGGGCGATGAGTGGTTCGAAGGCCCGCACATTTACGTGGGCGAGTTCGATCCAGTGCGAGGTCCATTTCGCGACTACCGACGAGTGAGGCTCTGTACTATCGGGCAATGGTCGGCGCGGCATGCAGAAGCGAACCCGGAAGCGAGAGTGAAGAAATTTCCTCGCGATGAAGCGCTCAGTCCATGAACGTGCAACTGCACAAATATGGATTTGCGTCATTGGCACCCACGCTTGCACTGTCTCGATGCTAGCAATTAGTTATCTCTTCATAGCGACATTCCAATCGATATCGAATCCCGCAGCCTGCAATTCACGGCTCAGGGCCTGTTTCCACGCGCCGCCGGCATCGAATGGTTCATAGACAACGCCTCCAAAGTCGGAGGGTACCTCGATATCGTCGCGCTTGAGCGCGCAGACGCGTGCTCGTCCAAGGCGGCCGATGAAATACCCCAATTCGAGCAAGACATTCTGACGCGCGCGGGGTTGAAGATCATCGCTGTTCTTCATGCCGCCGATGTCATCTGGCGTCAGCAAAATGACGGCAAAGCCGACTTCGCCGTGTGCTTCAATCTTCTCAATAATGGTGCGGCCTTGGCTGGCCTGTTCGTGCAGAATGATCGCCTCGAACCCGAGCTGTTCAAGAAATCGGGCGACGGACTCGCGCGCACCCTCATCGTGGCCGTGAACGATGAAGACCTTGCGTGCTGCCGGACCGGAGCGGAGCGGTAGCAGAGTGGCTTCTGTCGTACCCGTGACCGTCTTCACGTGCTCGATATAATCCCGTGCAAACGGAACGATCATCTGTGCGGCCATGTTCTGCACGTTGGCCGTCAGCTTGTTCCCGGCATAGTAAAACGTGTGTGAGAAATCCATGGCCGCGTCAGGGGTCTCTGCGAATCTATCGATCAGGAGAATGACCAGACCGAGCTCTTTCTGCGGATCGCTCGGCCATTCCAACGTAGCGCTGCCGACGATGCCGCCTTGTGTCGCTTCTCCTGACTTGATCCAGCGATCAAGATCGAGATCCGTCACCAAGGCGCTCGAAATCGGTTCGAGCGTCTCCGAATGAAGCAGGCGCGACAGCTTCTTGATGTGCCGGTCGAACGTATTGAATTCGGCCGAGCGCAGATCGCTCACGGTGTTTTCGATCTGCCTGAAAATGCCTTGGTCCACGTTTTCGCCCACCGTCTTGTCTCCGTCCGTCAGTCTCGCCGCCGCTGCACGCGCTAGAATGTCTTCCTCATATTTCTGCTTGAGCTCAGCCACCAGGTTATCGACCATGGTGCTGCTCCCAAAGCCGCTCACCTTTTGGTCAATCGCCAGTTTCATGTCGGCGATTGCGCGCTCGACGCTCGTTTGATCGTGGGGATCAAAGTTGACGGTTGTGAGCTTGCCGTCGAGCGCTTCGGCGACCTGGCTGAGAAGCGTCATCTCCCGCTGAAGATCATCTACTCCCTTGATCTTGAACCCCATGAGTGCTCCTGCGAATCACGCCGCACATGACCTAATTCCGATATTGAAGGGGCTACATCAGCAACTGAGCAAGTGAAGGTTTGGTGTCCGTAAGTGGTTGTTCGAGATAGAGAATTGCGAGGATGATAATGCATTTATGAAAAATATGCGTCTACTTGGGTTTCGATTTGAGATTTAGGGTCACCTTGTTGCAGGCGCAACGCAGAGACTCGGGGATTGGTTTGGGCGAAGCGTAAAGCCAGGAGCCGCAGTCATCGCAGCGAAAGCATTCGAGCAGGTTCTTGAACGCGGCGATGACGGGTTCGAAATCCTTTTTACCGAAATTGGCCCATTCGTTGTAATGCACGGCCTTGTTGACGGCCCACTGTTCAACGCTGCGTGCGCCGTTTGACTCGGATAGCGCCGTCTTGCGGCTAAGAGCCTCCTCCTTTGCTGCGGTATTGCCCCAGGATTGGGCGGCATCCGCAGCTTTGCCGCAGAGTTCTTTCATCCGAACCAGAACGCTCGGCAGGAGTTCACCAAGCTCGTAATTTCCGTCGCTGCGGAACGCAGGCCGCGCCGCCAGCTGGTCTGCCAAGTGCCGAGACGCATATTCAAGATGATGCCGCAATCCATGGGCGGCGGTTTCGACCTTGCCGCGCGAAAGTGCGGCCGCGATTTCGTCCCAGATTTCTTCATTTGATTCGACAAGCGGACCTGTATCAACGGTCCAGCTGTGAAATGCGAGCGATGTCTTCGTGGTAACCAGACCAGCCGAGCGCATCTGCTCCGCCCAAAGGCGGTCGTGGGTCGTAATGATAAACTGGGTATTGGGGAAATACGATTTTAACAGCTTGCAGAATTGATAGCGATGTCCGGAATCGACGGACATGACCACGTCGTCGAGCAATGCAAGCGTGAAGCGATCGCCGAAAAGACGCTTCATGAGTGCCAGATAAAGGCACACGCCCATCCCGTCCTGATGGCCTTCACTGTGATAGGCACCCGGCGGAAACAGGCCGCGCTCGTAAAAATTGACGTTGAAATCCAGCTTGCCCTCGCTTGGGCTGAGCTTCGCCGTGAATTTCACTTCGTCGTCTTCGTTTACCGCCTTATAGTAAGTGCTGAAGTCCTTTTCGACGCTGTCATAGAGCGCATTGAGTTCGGTCTCCATGACATCGCAGTAGGCGTCATAAGCGGCTTTGCCGAGTCTGGCTGCTTTTTGGGCTGCGGTGCCTTTACGCATCGCCTCGCGATAATCATCGAGGCGCAACTGTGCCGTCGTAAGAAAGGTATGCGCGTCTACATGGGCTGTCTGGTCGGGTTTCGCGTCCACAGCGGCCCTAATAGCAACGAGCATTGTTGCGAGCTGACCCGGTAGACCGTGCCAGCCGCGTTCAAGCCGCGACTTCATGCCGACAAGGCCCTGCAGGTCAGAGAGACCGCCTTTGAAGGTCTCAAGATCTTGCGCCCAGCGATCAAGCAGCAGGCGGGCGGTATCGTTGTGCTCGGCTGCGATTTTGACAACTGGCGCAATGAGCCCGCCCAGCCGTGCGCTATATTGTGCGAGCGTCGAACCAGCGCTGAGCATCTCGGCTTGAAGCTTGGCGGCTTCTCCAGATTTCGATAGCTTCGTTTCCAGATGCTTGCGCAGGTGATCTTCATCATCCCAGGAGTGATCACAGAGTGGACATGCGGCGCCGTCCAACAGTTCAAGCCCCTTCTCGATCAGAGCGCGCCGCTGAAATGCATCCAGGAGCGAGGGATCGGCTTCAAGACGGGCGATTGCTGCCAGAACGACTGTGGCGGGTTCTGCGCCGGCAGGCCCAATCTTCTCCAAGGCGCCCGAAAGGGCTTCAAGATCGCGCAATTGGGATGCCTTGTTGAACTCTGGCAGTTTATCGCCGCCGGAAAGTCCCGCATCGAGCTTAGTATCCGCTGCGAGCGTCGCGATCTCCGGTAGCCCGAGAGCCTTTCGCCGCGCATTGACCGCGCCGAGGAGGTCAGGCGCGCGGAATTCTGCAATCTGCAGGTGCCGCTGCAGCGTGTCCCCGACTGGTATCGACCTGTGTCGACGCGAGCTTTCGCGCGGATTGAAGTCTGTTGGCAGCGGTGTTCAGGGCCGCGCGCGTCTGGCCGATCTCATCCAGCTTCAAGATCGCCTGAATCTCTTCTGACCGTTTGGTGGGTTCGGTCAAGATGAAGCGCAGAATGTCGCGGCGCGACAGTGTAATTTCGGGATGTCCGGCGATTTCGTCGAAGGCCGCCCGGATGTCAGGTTCGTTGGGATTGATCGTCGGCTTTTTTGGAGCGGAAACTTTGCGCGTGATGGTCGCCGTCTTCCCAAGTTCCTGGAAATAAACGGTCAGGCTGACGAAGGCCGCGTCCGGAAATTTGGTCTTATCGACATGGGGCCCATGCTCGGCCACGGACAGGCCCTTGGTGCCCGCACCGGTCAGACGACTCATCTTGCCTGTGAGCGCGAACTCGATTGCATCGATCACACCGCTCTTACCCGATCCATTGGGGCCGGATACCGAGAACGTGTCCTTGCCGAACGTGATATCCAGCTTGCGGATACCACGTACCTCTTCGATATGGGCGCTCTCGAGCTTGATCATTCGATGTCGCCGGCGTCATCAGACGCGAACACCTTGGCGAAATCGTCGGCCTTAGGCTTCTTATCGGCCGCCAAGAGATCGGTAATCTGCTCGATCTTTTTTGAATCGAAGTCCTCGTCCTCGGCCAATTTGGCGAGGAACTTGTCTGCAATCGTCTTCTGCAACGTGCTCATAAGCCAATCTCGGCGATTCGTAGGTTTTACCGCTACTGAAAAGATATCGTGGCCAGGTTCTGCGCAATTCGATGATGCGCGGCGTCCGCTGAGGCATTATCACAATACCACAGTAGGCATTAAGGATGGCCGACGGCGACCGGTTTACCGCCAAGATCCGGATCGTCGCGTTGCTCGACCGATGCGGAGAATGCATGCGAGTGGATCGCCCACCCGCGATTGAGATCCAGTTCGGCGGCTAAGAATAGAGCAGAGCCTTTGTTTGGGCACTCCAACGTCCGCCACGGAGCGGAGCAATAACGCGAGCTCTTCATCCGCCAGCGCGCAGGGATCGCAAACGTGACCGAGTAGCCAGCGTCTTTCTCCGATAAGTCTATTGCGCGGGCACCTCATCCTAAATCTGTACCGGCAACTTCACTTTCGGTCGCCGCTGACCCGCTGACATCGAAAGGTTTCGGTGTCGTGCAACGATCCGGAGCGTCGCTGCGCCGTGATGAAATAGCCGGAAGGCCTCCGCGACGGCGCTGTCGACAAAGGTCGTGGTAGTCTGTGCGTCTGCCGGCAAGGTCAGCGTTCCCTTTGGCGCGCCATGCTGCCAACCACGCGCGGCGCGGAATGTTATGACTAATTGCCCAAAAGTCGGATAAGCATGATCGAGATGGGCGTCATGGAAGCCAAGCAACTCGCCGGTGAGGTCGCAAGGGACGCGGCCGGTACTATCCGCGAAAGCGGTGAAATGATGTTTCTTCGCCGCGAGGAGATCGGCCGCCACGGCGGCACGGCAGGCATCGTAGAACTCCTGCGCATTCGACTTCGGTTGCCCCTTTACGGCCTGGATGTAACTAAAGTCCGTTTCGCTGCCGTCGACCCGACGCACCCAAAAGCCAGGCGTTGAAAAGCCTTCGCCGGCATTTTGGCGCCGGAAAAAATAGTCTATTCCATGCCCAATCTTTGTCGGTCCGTCGATGATGACGGCATCGTAACGCTCGAGAAGAGCGACAAGATCATCGTGATCAAGATAGTCTTCGACAGTTTGCTCGTCGGCATAGCGTCTGAGCATGTTCTTGAAGTGATCGAGAGCGACAGTTTGCGCCTTCCAGAACCGTCCATTTGGAAGGGAAACAGATTTGGCCATCGCAGGAGCCTATCTTAAGTCGATGTCGACAAAGCGCCGCAGCATGAACGTAAGAGATGCGTAAGATGACACAAACAAAAATCGCGTCCCTACGGCCTCAATACCGCCGGTGGCCTTCGCTCAAGTTCAGTATACACAGGCGCCCGCAGCCCATTAACCAACTCGCGGGCGATACGTGCACGTACGAATACTTATCGCTGCAGCCCCCCACACCACTTATTGGATCAAGCCGGCTCCTCTAAGATCCGATAATTGATCAAACTTCCACTTCTTGTCTGCAATGAAGTCAACTCGATCATCGAGCTCTACAAGGAAGTCCAGTGAGCGCCGGTTGATCTGCAGGATGCCAAACTTCTGCTCGTACATCCTCCGAACGTCGGCATCGTCCCGAGGGAACACGGCGTACCAGGGAATCTTTCTATCCTGTCTAAGACGAAAAAGCTCGGCTCCGATGTCCATATCCATGAAAGCGTATCCGATAAACAGCACACAGCTCTGGTTGAAGTCAGAAAGGAACCGTTCGATCATACCTTTGTAATCGCCAATCATGCGAAAGTAATCGAACATTGTAATGACAAGTCCTCCGTGCCCAATTTGGCGCGCTGCTAGCTCCATTGTCCCGTGCGGTTTGAACAAGGACATTCTGGGAGCCGGAGAATCCAGGTGCGCTGCATTGTGCCTTAGGAATATCTCTTCCGTTTTTGGTCGCCCGATCTGAAGGCGCCAGCCCTTTTCGATGAGCTCATCATAATTCGTAGTGAAGAGCGCCTTCGGTCCGAGAAAGGGAAGCACAGCGTGTTGCCAAAGAGGTCGGATGCAGTCGAATCGCGCCGTCAGATATTCCTCTATGGCCCCCCGTCCGGCCCGCGCTTCGGCCAAGGCCGCAGCATGCTCGAGGGTCATCATCCCCAGCGTTTTTGGTCCAAACGCTCGCCTCTCTTCATCGTTGCACATGAACTCCAGCCAGATCTCATCCCGCAGCCGCAGTGCAGAAGGCAAGAGCTGACCTGCTCGGTTCTTGGCGCCGACCGATGCCCCGGCGCCCAGGAATATCGTAAGCCGGGAATTTAAGCGCCCCCAGTTGCTAACAAGGTTTTCGAAGTTCCCGTCAGGTGGAAGAAATTGCCGCTCGTACGGGTCGATGTCGTCCGGCTTCGGTCCGTGGTCCTTGGTCATCGAGAAAGTCCATTCCCGCTTGGATAAATCGTGGAAATAACCATCGGCGATTGTTTCCCGCCGACATATGCTTCTATTGTTATACAACTTATCGTTTATAGGGTCCGATTCGTGAGCTCTCCACAATATCTTGGCGACAAGTACCGGATCGTTCGCACGATTATTCGCGGCGACAGGACTGGCCGTTTTCCGTTTCTTTACGAGGTGAGCGATGCCGGCATGTTCTTATTCGCGCGCACATGGGCACGGACCGGCGAGTCTGCCGATCTAAGGGCGCTCTGGAACCACGAAATCCGAAGCCTTCTGCGCCTCGGAGGATATCCCAGAGCGGGACAGTATTTCGTTCAGCTGCGGGACCTCGGCATTGAAGAGAAGAGATTCTTCGTCGTCCTCGATGCTGGCGACCGCCAGCCGCTTGCGCAGATGCTCGCAGATCGAGGACGCCGGCCTTGGCTAAGGGACGTCTCAACGCCGGCGCGTCGCCGAAAGGTTTGGGAGGGACTGCGCCGTATCGCAACTGCGGTGAGCATGTTGCACGAGGAAGGTACTATTCACCGAGCCATATCGCCGGCCGCGGTATTCAGTGACGACCGCGGCGACTGTGATTTTCGCCTAAGCGGCTTCGAGTGGTCACTTCGTGTCACCTCAGCGTCGCCGATCGGACGCGATGGCTCGAGCAAGGTCGATCGGTTGCGGGCGCCGGAGCTCGAGAAATCGGATGCGCGCTATTCATTCGCGACCGATTGGTTTGATTTCGGTGTGCTCTGCACGGAGATTTTTGGGTTCGAGCCTTCCGGTAGAGGAACCAAGACGGTCGAAAGGCTACGCGAAGTTGTTTTGAACCTTGCTTATCTCGGTCCTCCAGAGCGAGCTCTCATTCTTGGTCTGCTCGAGCCTGATCCCGAGCGGCGATTTACCGACAGTGCCACCATCCTACAGGGGCTTTCGGAGGCACATGCCTCAGTACGCAATCGAACGATCGTCATCGGTAAACCCTTGTACGTCGGCTTCAATCTCGGATCTGGCTCCCGGCTTTCGGAAGCCATCGCTGGACATAACAGCGAACGCGGCCAAGGGCGCCATTCGAGTCGCAGACGTTGATGCGCAGCTTGACTTTATCCAACGAGACTTGACCGGAGACTTGCAAGTCCTTGTCCGCCAGACGCCCTTTCAGCATTATGTGCTCAACGGTCGCCTGCTTCAGTACCGTGTACAGCGATGGGAGAGGGATAACCCGACCTGGGACGTCGGATTTTGCCAGTCCGCCGACCCGCCTTCACTGGATCCAACGGAAAAAGTGGCTTTGCTTGACGGGCGCAAGATTGAGGTGCGGTCGGCCCCGAAGCTTGCACGAGACCTGAACCGGGCGCGCAACATCGGCGCGGCCTGGGATGCCGTCTTCCCGTTTGAGTCGACCACGACCGAGTTGGACGATGCTCAGTATCAGGTTCTGGAGTTCTTCCGGATCACGAACCAACTGGATGCGTTGCTGACGGCGGCCCAGATCTGGCCGGTTCGCGTCGTCGATGTGGAAGAGCAGACGGAAGGCGCGGTCGTCGAGGTGACGCCGGTTCTTGACGGACAGCGCGATGAGCTCGCGTTGAATCTGAAGCTCTCTCGTTCAGCAGAACAGATGAGAGATTTTTTCACGCGCGATGCTGTCTCTCTGCCTCTTGCGGAGGAGTCGGATTTTACGCTGGGCTATGAAGGCGTTTTGGGGCGCGGTGAACAGGAGACCAACATCCGCTGGCGCTTCGACCGCATGATTTTTCATCCCGGCGGGATCAGGTACCGCTTTTATCACGAAGATGCCGGCCTTCCGGCTCCGACGCTGGATTCCAGGATGTACCTGATGCCGTCGGGGCTCGGCGGAACGATCGCCCAGCTCAAGCGGCGTCAGCGGGCGATCGATAGCATGCGAAGTCATGCCGGTCTGCTGACCGCGATCTCCGATCCCGATCGAGCGCGGCGGGACACGACCGATAGCCCCGGTAGCAGCGATGCGATCGAGAGCATGGATGCGTCAAAGCAACTCGCGCTTAATAGAATCTGGAAGACGCAGCCGCTGTTCGCGCTCCAGGGGCCGCCGGGAACCGGTAAAACACGGCTTCTCGAGACATTGACCACCCGCTTGCTCGAAGTCGATGTATCGACGCAGGCACTGATCACCGCACATTCACATGAAGCGGTCCGGCATGTTCGGCGCAAGCTTGCCGAGCGCATCGCTACCTTGCCGCAGACCACGCGTCCAATTGTCGTCCGTCTGGACGACAAGGCAGACACGGACTATGTCTCCCGCACCACGGCTCGTTTGGCCAAAGCGATCTCCGACAGCCCGCTGGCGGCGTCCGCCCCCGGCCACATCCAGGAGCGGGCAAGATCAATCGCGGCGGATCTGGAACAAGGTAAGCCGGCAACCCGAGATATACGCAGTCTAGAATCCTTGGTTCGCCAAGCGGCCAACGTCGTATTCGCGACGTCGAACTCGGGAGAGCTGGCGCAGTTGCTGGAGGACAACCGGCGCTTTGATTGGTCGATTGTGGAAGAAGCCGGAAAGGCGCACGGGTTCGACCTCGCGCTCGCGCTTCAGGCGAGCTACCGGGTGCTGTTGATCGGTGACCAGGAGCAGCTTCCACCTTTCAATTTCGCAGCGCTCGAGGGCCTATTCCGCGAGCCTCCTCGCATTCTGAACGCGTGGAAGAACGGCGCTGGATTTGCTCCCGGCCTAGTTGGCCGAGAGTATGTCGGCTTGGACGATGAGGATCAGCAGAGGTTCACCGAGAGCTGCACCGTCTGGCTCGACATGGTGCAGTTCTTTGCGGAAATGTTTCGACGCTGCCAGAGAAGCGTGGTCGCGGAAGCGCCGATTGCCATGCAGCTCGAATTGCAGCATCGCATGCATCCAGACATTTGCGATATGATCTCGCATTGCTTCTATCACGAGAGGCTGCGGACGCATGAAGATGCTATCGCGCGATTTGAGAGCGAAGGTCCGCCGTTTGACATCGTGGCCAATGGATGGATGCCAGAGCAGCGTATTGTCTTCGTCGACTTGCCCTGGATGCAGGAGGTCAAGCACGCGACGGGCGAGGTGGGTGGAGCCGACGGCAAGCGTCGATATACCAACCCCGCGGAGATCGATGCTGTTCTTCAGGTATTGACGCAGTTTGTTCCCAAGGTGGGACAGGATTGCCATATTCAGATCTTGTCGCCCTACCGCGCACAGGTTCGCGACATTGTGTCGGCGGTTTCCGACAAGACATCTTCAGGAAAGCTGAAAAACCTGCTCCATCCTGAACTGGACATCCGCCCTGCGAAGCGTATGGGCGCAACGGTGGACGAATTTCAGGGAAGTGAAGCGGACGTCGTGGTTGCCTCGCTCGTGCGCAACAATGACGAGAAGGTCGGCAAGGGCTTGGGCTTCCTCGCCGACCGGCGTCGTTTCAATGTTCTGCTAAGCCGGGCAAGGCAGAAACTTGTCCTGGTGGGCAGCTGGAATTTTCTGGCGAGCCGGGTGGATGTCTCTTCCGAGCCGAAGGAGGAGGACGAGCTTGCTCACATCACCAGATTGATGCGGTGGTTGATCGCGGAGGAGAAGCGCGGCCGAGTGAAGCGGATAGAGCCGAAGGACTTCGGAGGAGCTACCAAGTGACGACCCGGATGACAGTCTATATTCCGATCTACAAGGTTCGGGCGGATTATATCGTCAAGCAGGGCCGCACTTGGAGCGCATTCGAGCACATGGTCTTGTGGAAGCTCGCCCAGGAACGGGCAACTTCCGTGGAGCTTGCTGAACTCTCCGGCGTCCCGCTCCGGCTTGTTGTCGAATGCTTGATCGAGCTGATCGGCGTCGGATGGGTCGACATTCACACGAGCTCCGGCCGTGTCGCGTTTGAGGCGACGGCAGGCGGCAAGAAAGCAGCGGCGCTCAAGAAGCTGCCGGAAGATACCCGTAACCTGCGCAGGCGCGATACCTTGTGCATGGAGCGGATTACCATGAGCTTTTTCCAGCCCGAGGATCTTACCCTCATCCACAAGGACAAGCTTCCCGAGAATGCTTTTGTTCTGAGACCGAGGGTTTTCAAATTGACCATGTCGCCGACAGGCAGTGTCGACCGGTTGTACATGAAGGAGGACGAGACCTTCGAGGAGTGGGTCGATCACAGGATCACGGCTCAGCGTCTCTTCGCATCGGTGCAGATCTCCGGAGCCCAAGTCGAGGGACTGCCGCAATACACCTCTCCCGAATTTCGTCAGGCGATCGTGGATGCCGTAACCGTCGCGCCTGATGCGGGCGACGATGAAGCTGCTGGAGAAGTGATTGCTCTTGCCGATACCCGCCTGGAAACAGAGGACGGCTATAGCTATGCCGAGGTGACAGCGGAGGATCTTGTCGTCGGCGGGCCTGCTCATCTGTCGGAGCTGAAGCGGGTGCTGTCGGATGCGAAATCATTCGTGGTGATCCATACCTGCTTTGTAGGACCGGAAGCCGTGCGCCGTCTGATGCCTGATCTCGAGGCCGCGGCGAAGCGCAAGGTGAGAGTTGACCTCCTATGGGGTCAACGAAACGAGGAGCTGAACGAGGCCGCGCTGAAAGATTTTCGAGAAGCGAAGGCGATGTTCGACAAGTTGTCTCCGCATACGAAATCATATCTGCGCTTCGCCGAGACCGAGACCGGATCTCATGCCAAGATCGTGCTCGCGGATTCGGGACTTCACGGATCCTATGAAGCTTACGTCGGCTCGTGCAATTGGCTTTCTTCGCTTTACAAATCCGTTGAAGTGTCGATCAGGCTGCGGGAGCCGCACGTCGTGGCCACGCTGGCGTCAGCACTGGCGTTTCTCCGGATTCCGTCATCGGGCAAGTGGACAAAGGACGTCTATCGCCTTTCTGAGCTTCGCAACGAATGTCGCCGGACTAACGCACGGAGCGATGGGCCGCATCGTGTGGCGGTGCTGAGAGATCATGAGCATCTCGCGGCGGTTCGCGAAGCCCGTGATGGCGCTGCCTCAAGTATCGTCGCCGTGTGCGATCTGCTGGGGCCGGCCGGCGAAACCTCGGTTTTCGTGCCGATGCGTGCGACCGACAGGAATAAGGTCGCGGTAACGCTCATCCATAACAAGCTCGCTAAAAGCGTTTCACAAGAAGAGCGTGACCGTACTGCGGCCGCGCTTTCCGAAGTAGGCATAGAGCTTTTTGCCGTCGATCAGGTCCACGGAAAATTCATGACCTGGGACGATGACGCTTTGTTGATCACGAGCTTCAACTGGCTCGCGACAACCTCCAATCCATGGAAGCCACGCGGGGCTGAAATAGGTGTCATCGTCAAAGGACCGGGACTGGTTGGCCATCTTAAGAGTAAATTCAGCGAAGTGGCCGGAATTGACCGCAATATTCTCGACTGCCAGGCCTGAGAACTGACGCGATTTGTTTGGAGCCCGCAAAGGCGCGCATATTGTTTTTGCGAGTGGGCCGGCGAGAATACCTACGTGTTTGATCAGTGTCGTGTGGTGGCGCTTGGAGTTGTCGAGCGCGCTTCGGCCACGTATCGATGCATGGTGGCGCAGTTTGGTAGTCTGTCTCGGCGGTCACAATGTGGATCCTGCTTGGTCTTCCTTGACGCCGCGGGCGACGATCTGGAGCGCTCCGTCGGCAAGCGGCCGCTGCAGCTTCAGGGCCTCGTCCGGAGGGGCCATCAGCCAGGCCTCGACGTCGTCCGGCGTCGTCAGGATCACCGGCATCGCCTTCGGGTGGATGGCGCCGACCTCGGCGTTCGGCTCCGTAGTGAGGAACGCAAAGAGGTCGTTGGTCGTCTCGCCCTCCTTGACCTTCCGGACGGACGTCCAGTTGGTCCAGATGCCGGCGAAGCAGGCGAGGGGACGGGTCTCATCGAGCGCGAACCAGATATCACCTCCCTCGGCCTTGTCGAACTCGCTGAAGGAATTAAACGGCACCAAGCAGCGATTTTCGGTCCCAAGCCATCGCGTCCAGTGCTTGCTCTTCATGTTGCGGATATTGGTCGCGTTGCCGCAAATGCGCCAAGGCGGGCCGGCGTCCATCCGCGACTCTGCTACAGTTAACGTGGCAGCCGCGCCACCCTCGAACCGAATCCTGACTGATGTGCAATCTTTATTCGATCACGACAAACCAGGCTGCCATTAGTGCGCTGTTCCGCGTCGTGAACCGCTACGTTGGCAACCTGGCGCCGATGCCGGGGGTTTTTCCGGACTACAAGGCAGATGGCATTCCCCATCGCGCCGTAGCGAGTTCGCGGCCTTCGGCGCCGTTGCGCACGATCGGTGCCGCCGTCCGGCTCCATCCGCAGCAATTCCTTGAAATCCACTGCCTTGCCCTTGGCCTGGAGCTTCTCGGCTCGCTTCTTCGTGGCGTCCATCAGCGCCTTTGACGACGGGGTCGGCATGCGCCAGCTCGCGGGTCGGTCGGTCATGCACGAATTAGAACATAACAAGAACAAATGTCGAGTCCGACTAGGGCAGCTGGTGAGAAAAATCCTCCTATCGGACGGGTCGCGATGTCGGAACCAAGGTGGGCCGTTCGTCTTGAATCCGGCATCAGTAATGGAGTTCCCCCGCGATGGCCCCGCGCGCCAACTGGAAAGGCTTCCTGCGTCTCTCCCTCGTCACCTGTCCGGTTGCTCTGTATCCGGCCACCTCGGAATCCGAAAAGGTCTCGTTCAACCAGCTGAACCGAAAGACCGGCCATCGGATCAAGTACGCAAAGGTCGACGCCGACACCGGCGAGGAGGTCGACAACGAGGACATCGTCAAAGGCTACAAGGTCGATACCGACACCTTCATCGAGGTCACCAAGGAGGAGCTTGAGAACGTCGCGCTGGAATCGACGCGAACCATCGAGATCGACGAGTTCGTCGACCGCAGCGAGATCGATCCGCGATATCTCATTCGCCCCTATTACCTGCGTCCCGACGGTAAAGTCGGGCACGATGCCTTCGCCGTCATACGCGAAACCATCCGCGAAATGAACAAGGTCGCGATCGGCCGCGTGGTGCTAACCAATCGCGAGCACATCATCGCGCTGGAGCCTCTCGACAAGGGGCTGATGGGCACGCTGTTGCGCTACCCCTACGAAGTCCGTTCCGCGGACGAGTATTTCGACGACATTCAGGATGTCAAAGTTACAAAGGACATGCTTGATCTCGCCAAACACATCGTCAATCAGAAGGCGGGCCATTTCGAGCCGGACAAGTTCGAAGACCAGTACGAAACCGCTCTCATCGAGCTCATCAATCAGAAGCGCGCCGGCAAACCCATTAGAGCGAAAGAGCGTCCTCGAGGTGAGAACGTCGTGGACCTGATGGACGCGCTGCGCAAGAGCATCGGACGAGACGCGACGGGTCCGACAGAGGCTCCGAAGAAGACGGCCAAGAAGCCGCGCAAGGCAGCGGCTGGGCAGAAGGAAATGTTGATGCCGATCGCAGGCAAGAAACCGGCGAAGGAGGGCGCGGCCAAGAAGCCGGCTACAAAACCGCAGCGAAAGTTGGCCTAGTCTATCGTGAAGCACCGGTCACGCCAGACGGTCACTCCTTCGTCATCCGCGCAGGCTCCGGCGGATGGTAAATCCCATCTCGACGAGGTCGCGTGAGACTATCGCGCAGACCGGCAGAAAGGCGACAGCCGCGAGGCCGAACCAACGGCGCATAGAGCCGTCGACTTCGCGATTTACAATGAGAGGGGACACTTTGCGCGCTGCAGGCCGCGCCACTGCGGAAGTTTGCGCTGGGGAGAGTGTTTGGGGAGAGTGTTTGGGCAGCGTAGTCTTTCAGCCTAATCAGCTCGGTTTTGGGGGCTTCGGCCAGAGAGGCGATCCATTGGGGGCCAGACGCAGCTATGGGTGCAGTGCACCGTCCGCATAGTTTAACATGCTTGAATCCCCAAGCGAGCGAAACCGCGCTAGGATTAGATTTTCCCTTAGGGGGGCATCTTATGTTCGACACGGCAACCACCGCGCTTTTGCGCGCGGTTCTCGATGAAGTCTGTGAAAGCGTCTCGCACCGCGAGATCGGGGCACGTACCCACGTCGCGTCGAAAATCCTAGAGGCTGCGACGAGAGGCGAGATTTCTCCCGAGGGTCTCAAACAGGTTGGTTGCGACGCCCTCTCGCATGCGCCGACAATGTGGCGCTGATCGCGGGGGCCGGCGTGAACTTCCAGGTCACCGTCCTGAAGATTTTGGTAGCCTATCCGGACGGCTTTGCCGTGATGGAGGACCTCAAGAGGGATATGGCCATCCTGGCGACGAGTGGCCGCGACTGGGCGGACCGGACCAGGCGCCTCGCGGCCAGAGTGCCCGACCTCGACATCTTCTCACAAGGACTGGTCGAACGGATAAGCGGAGGATGGAAGATCACGTCCAAAGGACGGGCGTTGCTCGAATTGATGGAAGCGCGGCCAACGGCCCTGGAAAGGGCCGAGGCGCCTCCAGTTCTGGAGACGAGTGCGACCTCGCCGGCGCCTGTTCCTCCGCTGCGGCAGCCCGCCGATCGTGCCAAGCAACGGCGCGAAAGACGTGAACGTCGGCGCGAAGCGCGCGAACGGGCAAGAGCAAACGCGTCTTGAGGTAGCAACTGAGCGAAGAAAAAGCCGCCAAGGGGGAGGAGCGGCTTGATAGCCCCGGACTGTGCGGCCATGCCGGTCCCGATCTACTCGGGACGCCGACTTGTGCACGGGTCCTTCTACCGAGCCGGCGAGCGACAATATAGGGAGGAAATGGAGGCCGAACCCGCGCGGGAGAGCTGGCCGGGTTCCTTCTGAGAGGGCGTTGCGCGGTCGGTGACACGGTATAGCTACTTCAGACAATCGCCATAAAGTTCACTGACATGCTCCCCCCACAGTCAATCTTCACGAAGGCCGTAATGTCCCAGTACTCACTCGATGTATTGCGTCAGCGCTATGTCATCGAGAAAAGGCCGCTGGAGGCCAGCGTCGAGCAGATATTGCGGGCCGACAGCCGTGCGGGAGCGCGTGCCATCCTCGATGCAATCGATAAACGTCGCTTCGAAAATCGGTCCGAGGGGCAGCGCCTCCGCAAGATGCTCCGCTTCGAGACCTCGCTCTGGGAAAGCGGCCTCTATGCCGTGGCAGGCGTGGATGAGGCCGGAATGAGCCCTCTCGCCGGGCCGGTCTCCGCTGGCGCCGTGATCCTGAAACCCGGCACGCGGATCGTCGGAATTGACGACTCGAAAAAACTCGACGCCGCGGCTCGCGAAGAACTCGCGAAGGAGATCAAGGAAAAGGCGGAGTGTTGGTCTGTGGCGTTCGTCGAGGTCGAGGAGATCGACGCGATCAACATCTATTGGGCGGGCATTCAGGCTATGCAGCGTGCGGTCCGGGCGCTGGGCTTGGCGCCGCAGCACTTGCTGATCGACGCGAAGCGGTTGAAGGAAATCGATATTCCTCAGCAGGCCATCATCAAAGGCGACGCCAAGTCCGCCAGCATCGCGGCCGCCTCCATCCTCGCGAAAGTCGAGCGCGATACCGTCATGCGGACGCTCGACGTGCGACACCCCGGCTATGGCTTCGCGGATCACAAGGGCTACCCGGTGCCGGCTCATTATGAAGCGCTCGCCAGACTCGGCGCATGCGCAGCTCACCGGCGGTCGTTCGGACCGGTACGTAAGGCTCTCGGGTTGCCGCCCTTGCCGCCATGGCCTTCGGCATCTGAGCGCGACGCCGGCTGAACAGGCCTACGCTTCGTCTCGGCGGCGCTATTTTCGCGACCACTTCTTTTCGCGTACGACGTCCTTGGCGTCTTTGTCGGACCGCAGCCCGAGATAGACCGGCTGGCGCAGCTCTCCCTTGCTGGTCCACTCCGCGAACTTCACTTCTGCGACCAACGCAGGACGCACCCAGGTCGTGACCTGCTCATCCTTCACCTTGGCAGGGAACGGTGACTTGGCGGTTTTGAGCTTCATGAGCTTGCCGTGAAGCTCTTCGAGAACTTGGTGGCTGAAGCCGGTGCCAACGTGGCCTATGTACCGCCATGCATCCCCTTCGCGTACCGCGAGGACGAGAGCGCCGAAGAAAGGCCGGGTTCGCCTCGGCGCCGTGAAGCCGGCGATCACGACCTCTTGCCGCTGCGCGGTCTTCACCTTCAGCCAGTCGGCGGTCCGGCGTCCGGACGCGTACGGGCTATCGCCGCGCTTGGCCATGATGCCTTCGAGATGTCTCCGCTCGGCATCTGCGAAGAACTTCGTTCCCTTGCCTTTGCGGTGGTTGCTGAACGCGACGAGCTTGTGGCGCGGAAGGATGGCCTTGAGCCGCTTCTTGCGCTCGAGGAGCGGCAGCGCACGCAGGTCCTCACCGTCTGCGAACATGAGGTCGAAGGCGCAATATAGGAGCTTCGCCTCATGGCGCAGCGCGTTTTGAAGCAACTGGAAATGCGACACGCCGTCCTTTCCGATCGCGACGAGCTCCCCGTCGATCACGGCATCGCCCTTCACGCCCTCCAGCGCTTTGGCGACCTCCATATAGCTGCGGCTGATGATCTTGCCATTTCGGCTGTAGAGCGCAACCTTGCCTCGCCGGATTTCCGCGATCATCCGGAAGCCGTCATACTTGTCCTCGAAAACCCAGCCGGGATCGTCGAACGGCGCGTCGGTGAGCGTAGCGAGCATCGGCTGCAGGCGCTTGGGCAGGGTCGACGTCCGGCTCATTCGAGGCCAATCCTTAAGAGCACGTTGCGAAATGCATGGACGTCCTTCAAGGATTAGGGAACGCTTCGGGGCCGCGTCGTGTTCCGCAGGCTCCGTGGCATGCGACGTTGACGCTCGATTAAGGAGGGCGGATCAGACCGATGGCGAGAAAACTGAAAACCTTTCAGACTTCGCTGGGCTTCTTCGATCTGGCGATCGCCGCCCCCTCGATGAAAGCGGCCCTCGAAGCCTGGGGCGCCAACAGCAATCTCTTCCACCAGGGCGCGGCGAAGGAAAGCGACGATCCGGACGTCATCGCTGCCGCCATGAAGAAGCCGGGCGTCGTTCTCAGGCGCCCGGTCGGATCCAACCGATCCTTCAGCGAGCAAGCCGAACTGCCCTCCGATCTCGGCGGGGACAGAAGATCGACGAACGCCCCGCGCAAATCGAAGGGCCAAATTGCGAAGAAGCCTTCCTCACGTCCCGTCGACAAGACGGCCGAGCGGAAGGCTGCGCTTGCCTACGATCGAGAGGAGAGGCGCCGGGAGAGTGGCGAGGGAAGAGGCCGCCAGGCAGAGAGAACGTGAGCGCCGTCAGCAGGCGGTCGACAAGGCGCAGGCTGCGCTGGACAAGGCGGAGCAGGAGCACGCGAAGCGGGCTGCCGCCATCCAGGCCGAGGTTGAGGCTCTCGCGAAGAGATCGCAAACCGAAGACGATCGCCGGAACAAGGAGAGGGAGCGATTGGAAGCTGCGCTGCAGCGTGCGCGGAGTTAGTTTCTTGGCAGTTCTTGCTCGGCGGCACCGAGGGAGGGCAAAGGGTTGCCGTCAAGCGTTCATCGTTCGGGATCCGGTACGCGCGCTGCGGCTCGGTTCACCGCGGTGCGGTTCTGTTGGTCCTCGGGACGGAGCTCCATGATCGCCTGATGCAGCTCGGCCGGGATCGTCAGCGGACTCTCCGGGGGCTCGTTGGCCCACTGCCAGAAGCGATCGAACGCATCCATCACAGGTCCTCCCGCAGGCCCCGGAAGAAGGGGTGGCGAACCTTTCCCTCGGCCGACTTCGCGCGATACTCGATCTCGGCCAGAAGCTTGGGTTCGACCCAGATGCCCTTGTGACCGA